>Ga0209204_1001018_pt1 | contig 28024 bp, 23 predicted proteins | sample AD_JPNMR2_MetaG_FD_184425 | JGI IMG/M metagenome (GOLD analysis project Ga0209204, IMG submission 184425) | Active sludge microbial communities of municipal wastewater-treating anaerobic digesters from Japan - AD_JPNMR2_MetaG (SPAdes) (version 2) | ecosystem: Engineered > Bioreactor > Anaerobic...
GCCTGTCTTCATCTCCATTATAAGCCTGGAAGATACATCCCTTATCTGACTTGTGCTCCCCGGGAGCATGGGGAGTTTTGTGTTATATATGGACTGGATAGAATCTATAATAACGAGGTCATATCTTCTGGCGGCTATGGCAGCGAGGATATCATCCATTCTGTTTGTGGATAGAATGGGGAACGAGCCCTTAAGGCTTAGCCTTTTTTTTCTGGCAGCGAGCTGTCTTATGGATTCCTCCCCGGATACATAGAGAGGGTTTTTTCCAATCTCAGCCATCCTTGATGCTATCTCAAAACACAGGGTAGTCTTGCCTATGCCCGGGTCACCCCCTAAGAGTATGGAAGAGCCCTCTGTCATGCCGCCGCCCAAGACCCTGTCTAGCTCCTCTATACCCAGGATTATTCTCTCATCAGGTATCTCTTCATCCCCCATCAAAAAAGGGGTCTCAATACCTAATGGTCTATCCTTCTCCTGCTGCACCTCCCTTATAGTATCCCATTTGGAGCACCTGGGACACCTGCCCATCCATTTATATGTCTCATATCCGCATTCTTCGCAGACAAAAAGGGTTTTTTTAGTCATGGTTATCCAAGCCCAGATGCAGTCTTATAAGGGAGAGCTGGTAGCGCATCATCTTCACCATCCACTGCCTTGTCCTTGGCAGTTCCTCAGGGGATACCTCAAGGGTAATCATCTCATCATAACCGAGCCTTCTCATGGTGTTTAAGAGCTTTGCCGCAGGCATAATACCCCTGCCGAGAAACAGATGACTCTCTGTATCAGTATAATCGCTTATATGGACATTCTTAAGCCGCCCGGTTTTAAAAAAACTTAAAAAACCAATTACAGGGTCTACCCCGAATGTCCCCAGATGTGTTGTATCAAAGGTAAAGTCGAGGTTTCTCTCTAATCCATACTCAATCAGGTCTTTATAGTCGTTGAGGATATAGGGCATGAGCATGAGCTTTTTGCCTACAAGGGGCATATTTTCTATGGTTAATCTTATCCCTTCAGAACCCAGTGATTTCTGAAAGTCCTCTATCTTTCTGAATGACCTGAAGAAAACGAGTTCTGCAGAAAACCACGAGGGCGGATGGAAATTGATGATACCTGCATTTAACTCCTTGGCAATTCTAACCGTCTGGACAATGGCATTAGTCTTGTTGCCCCAGGCATCAATTTTTAGAAAAGGTGCATGGATAGAATAGACAGGCAGTATCTCACAGCACTCCTTTACAATATCAAGGTAATCCGGTCTATTGAAATGTCTGTTTATTACCAAATCACAGCCGTCATAACCCGCCTCTTTTGCAACGAGGAATATGTCTTTTATGGGTAGGTAGTATAGACAGCCTGTAGAAAATAGGACCTTCATAAGATAGTGATACGCTCATCTGTATCAGTTAGGATCCTGTATCTGCCATTATCTACATAGACAGTGTTTTCGATACCGCAGGCGCCTTTCCTGGGAAAAACCATCTTGGGCTCTATTGCAAAGACTGCATGGTTATTTATGGGGTAGTCATGGGTTGCGGCTATAAAGGGCAATTCTGAAAGCTCTATACCTATGCCGTGGGCAAGAAACCTCACCTTATGGGGTCTGTACCCGAGATAATAATCACCGAACCCGAGCCTATCTGCCAGTTTTTTAGAATATTCGAATAATTCCCTGCTTGTCAGACCTTCTAATACCTTATCAAGGACCTTGTAGTGTATCTCCCTGCATGCCTCATATCCGTCGACAAATAGTTTCGGCATAGACCCTATGGCGAACATCCTTGTCTGGTCTGCCTGATAACCGTGGTAGCATATGCCGAAATCAATGAGGATAGGTTCATTCCTTTTGATCTTTTTCATGCTGGCGCCTACAGGGAAGGCAGGCGACAGGCCCAATCCGCCCATAGGCGAATCCGACTGACTCACAATACTCCCTGTCCTGCCGCTTACAATATGCCATGTATATGCCTCATAGTTGAGAGACCGGACACGGAGTAGCCCTTCATGACCCAGGGCCTTTGCATATGCCTCAAGGATGCCCCCGAGTTCTATCTCTGTCATCCCCTCCTCAAGGACTTGAGGGACATATTCGTATACCATCTTCTGGATAGCAGCAGCCCTCTCTATGAGTGCAATCTCAAATGGTGATTTCACCTTTCTCAGTTCCCTTGTAAGAGGTGAGCAGTTGAAAAACTCCACATTACCCACTATCTCCCTGAATCTCATTACATCGTTATACGGGACAACATCGAGCTGCAACCCTACTTTTTTAATGGGCTTTATATGGTCGATAATCTCTTTTATGGAACGGATGGATACAATCCTGTTAATGGGTGATTCCCTCTTTGCCCTTGATACCTCCCTCTTTACGAAAAGAACAGGCTCGTCATCTACGGGCACAAACAGGAGTGAATCCTGCATGGTACCGGAGAGATAATAATAGTCTATCTTATAATGGAAGAATGCCCCGTCCAGCGAGGCATCCTCCATCAAAGATTTCAGTCTTGTTATCCTTGAGTATATCTCTTCCTTTGGTGCAAAGAGCATGGCTTTCTATTTATCCTTCCAGACAGCCTTTCTCTTTTCCATAAATGCAGTGATACCCTCTTTTGCATCATCTGTGGACATACAGCCCTTGAGATATATAATCTCCGATGCCTTGAGTGCCTGGAGGAAGTCGAGGCTCAACCCGGCCTTTATTGCCCTTTTTGTCCATATAGCCACAGGCCTGCTCTTGTTGAGGAAGTCAGCGAGGTATTTATCCACCTCTTCCTTGAAGTTCTCTGCCGGTAAGACCACTGTAACAAGCCCTATTGCCTGTGCCTCTTTTGCGCTTATAACCTTCCCTGTTAGGATAAGCTCATAGGTCTTCTGTAGCCCTATAATCTTGGGGAACCATGCTGCAGCAACAGGTGGGAAGACACCGACAGCTATCTCAGGCTGACCTATACGTGCCTTCTCAGATGCCACGACTATGTCACAGAATGACATGAGCTCACAACCACCTCCCAGTGAACGGCCATTTACAACCGCCACGGTGGTTATATCCATCTCCGCGAGATTGCGGAACATCCTGTGGAAGACCTCTATCATCTCATCTACCTTGTCTTCTGTGTGGTCTGCTACATCCACACCATCACAGAATGCCTTTTCACCGGCGTGGTCAAACACGAGCATCTGGATTGAAGGGTCTTTTTTTACATCTGCAAGGGCTTCATTGATCTCCTTCATCATGGAGATGGTAAGCCAGTTTGAAGGCGGGACATTCAAAGTTATCCTTGCCACCTTATTTTTTTTCTCAAAAACTATTAGATTGTAACCCATATGGAAACCTCCTGAAGGGGGTCAGTATCCAAAAGACCTGACCTTTGCATTTTAATAAAAAAAGGGGGGATTTCTCCCCCCTGGGAAAATCGGTTTTGTTACTTCGCCTGAGGCTTTCCGAGGACCTCTTCCATAAAGGACTGATCCACGAGCCTGCCCTGTGCGATGAGCTGACGGTTCTTGATGAAGTCGATGGTGTCGACACCGGTGATCTTCTTGGTGTTGAATGCACCAAAGCCAAGGAATGCCTCGCCCATCATGTTTGTTGCCAGCCAGTATCTGTGGTCGTTCTTCATGGTATCCCAGAAGAATTTCTTTTTCTGCCTGATACCGTCGATGGATTTCATGAGACATCCTGGGAAGAGGTTTGCAAATGTCCATACAATTCTGTCGATCTCTGCATCCATAAGTGAAAAATCAACCTCTCCTTTTTTCTGTTTTTCCTGGACCCATGCGCGGGCCTGTTTGAACTCATCACCGCTCTTATTCTCACCGTATACGATCTCACCGTTCCTGATGAATGTATCTGTAATAATCTGTGGGTTCCTTACCCATTCACCCTTTTCGTTTTTGAGGACAGGGAATGCCTTTGTTATAAGGCCCTTCCACCACATCTTGTATGCACTCCACATCTCGCAGGATACGCATGACCACATGGCATCCTCGATGCTCAGATATGCAGGGAGAAAGTCAGATGCACCACCTACTGGTGCTGAACCATGACGGGGGCCTGCCTGACCGAAGATTGCAAGGTCTGATGCAAGGGTTAGGTCACAGGCTGTTCCTATCTCCTGACCACCGGCAACCCTCATACCATTTACACGGCAGATAACCGGTTTCTTGCACATGAGTATGGAATCTACCATGTTGTTGAAGAGTTCCATATATGCGCCGTATTCCTCTGGCCTCATGCTGTAGTATTCTGAATATTCTTTTGTGTTGCCGCCTGTGCAGAATGCAAACGGGCCTGTGCCTGTAAATACAACAGCTACTACCTCACGGTCTGTGGATGAGTTCTCAAAACCTGCGATAACGCCCTTTACCATCTCTGTGGTATAGCTGTTATACTGGGCAGGGTTATTGAGGGTTATCCATGCTACATAGAGACCGGGGACTACATTGCCCTTCGGGTCTTTTAAGGGTTTCTTTTCATAGACTGTGCAGGGTGCCTCTTTGCCCCACCACTGTGTCCCGTGTCTTGAGTGATCCTTTAATCCATGTTCTCTTGGCATCCATTCTAAACCCATAGTCTTCCTCCTTAATATAGTTTTTTGTTGACTGACTTAAAAATCTGGTTTTAAAACAACCCTCTTTGCAGGGGAACCTGCTTTGTGTATCTCCTCAAATGTTGCTGCAATTGTGCTCATGGGCCTTACTTCCACAAAGGGCTCTATCTGTATCTTTCTTGAGAGGACCATATCGAGCACGATGGGGTAATACTCAGGCAGACAACCCCATGTCCCTATTACCTCGGCATCAAATGCCATGAGCTTGGAGAACATATATTCGCTCTTTGACATACCGAATCCAACAAGGATGAGCTTGCCTACAAATGATAATAGGTCAAGGGCAAGGTCCTGTCCTGCCTTTGTGCCTGTTACCTCGAAGATCTTCCAGCCTGTGTTGTCAAGGCCATTGGATTTGCAGAAGTTTCTCCACTCGCCTACGATGGTCTTATTGTCCTTATCAATGGTGCTTATTACTGCATCGCAGCCATAGTTTAATGCCCTCTGGAGTTTCTCAGGGTTCCTGGCGATACCGATTACACTCTTTGCACCCAGGGCCTTGGCTGTCTGTGCCATATAGACACCAACACCGCCTGTGGCACCGATGATGATTACATTGTCACCGGGCTGCAGGTCTGCCCTCTTGCATGCCTGATAAGGGGTTGTCACTGCATCGGCAACAACAGCGAGCTGCTCAAGTGCAAAACCCTTCTTATCCGGGACAACGCAGAGGTCAATGGTCGGCACAGGGATGTGGCTTGCAAATCCACCGTATACACCTATTGAGTTACCGGGCATCTTCTGGAAAAGGCATCTGTTACCCCTGCCTGTCTTACAGAGGATACACTTCCTGCATGGCATAACTGCAGGGATTATAACCTCTTTCCCTATCCACGCAGGGTCACCTGCTACAACTGTCCCTGCTATCTCATGGCCAAGGGCCAGAGGGGGCTTACTTACTGTGGGGACACCGTCAAAGAAATAGCCGAGGTCTGTATGGCATACGCCGCAACCTGCAATCTCTACTAAAACCTCACCTTCCTTTAATTCGGGTACCGGTATCTCTGCCATCTCGAGCTTTCCGGGTATCTTCTCTTTTGTTTCCTTATTAAATGTTGTTGGTTGAACCATCTGCCACTGTTTTATTGTTTTTGGTACTCCTGCCATTAAACACCTCCTTGTGGATTTTATAATCTTACCTTCGATTGTTTTACGTCATACCGTATCCGCCATCTACAGGAAGAACCTGTCCTGTAATATAGCGTGCGTCATCTGAGGCAAAAAATACGAAGGCTGGTGCAACATCTTCCGGTTCTGCGTATCTGCCAAGAAGTATCCTTCTTGTGTATATCTCTCTTAATTTTTCATCATTCTGGAGCGTGGACGTCATCTCTGTGGTAACAATACCAAGGGATATGCAGTTGCAGGTGACATTATATTTTGCAAGCTCCCTGGCTGCTGATTTTGTTAGGGTTACAACCCCGCCTTTTGCTGCAGCATAGTTGATCTGACCTATTGTCCCTACCATACCTGCAACAGAGGTTACATTTACAATCCTGCCGTAGTTCTGCTGCATAAAATACTTAGATGCTGCCTTTATGCAGAGCCATGGGCCCCTCATCTGGACATTTACGACCTGGTCCCAGACATCTACAGTCATCTTATGGAGGAGCGCCGGTTTGGATATACCTGCATTATTTACGAGTACATCGATGGAACCGAACTCTTGGACGCATGTATCGATGATTTTTATTGCGTCTTCCTCAACCCCTACATCGCCTTTTACAGCAACTGCCTTTCTCCCCATTGCCTTAATCATCTCCACCACTTCATCGGCGGCCTTCTGGTTCCCTGCGTAGTTCACCACAACATTAGCGCCCTCTTTTGCAAAGGCGAGACTGATTGCCCTGCCAACACCTCTGCCTCCACCAGTAACTACAGCATTTTTTCCCTCTAATTTCATACCCACCTCTCTAATAAAGATTTGTGTTTGTGAAAAATTTTATAAGTCTAATATTATATTTTTAGGGAAGTTTATGTCAAGATAAAAATATGAATAATAACAGGCAATCAGATTAAATTTAGAAATTTTTTTTCATTATACTTGTTGCTTGTGAATTATTTCATTTTTCCCTTGACAATTGTTTTTTGAATCAGTAAATTTAGTTAACATTGTGAATTATAAAGGTTGATTATGGTAGATAGAGAACAACATAACATGCAGCATTTATTAATGCTGCAAAGTTTTTTTTAAAGGGGCAAAAAAATGAGATATGCAGAGACAGGGTATAATTTGGAAATTGACCTGACCACAGGGAATATCGAGAGGGTAGAGACAGACCCAAGGGATACAGAACTCTACCTTGGCGGGCTCGGGACAAATGCAAGGCTGTTATGGAATGTAGACCCCGAGATTGACCCATTTTCTCCTGATGTCCCTCTGATATTCAGTTCAGGTCTTTTGTGCGGGACACCGGCACCAGGTGCAAACAGGACAATAATAACAGCATATTCACCCCAGACACTTCTTATGGGATACTCCATGATGGGCGGTTTCTGGGCACCTGAGCTAAAGCATGCAGGGTATGATAAGGTTATATTAAGGGGAAAGTCCCCAAAACTGGTTTATATCTGGATACATAACGATAAGGTGGAGATAAGGGATGCAAGCCATCTCCATGGAATGGGTGCTGTCCAGACCCAGGAGGAGATAAAAAGGGAATTAAACCAGCCTAATGCCCATGTGGCAGCTATAGGTCTTGCCGGTGAAAACAGGGTCGCCATGGCATCTATTGAGCAGGGTCGCTCCAGTGCCAGCAGACTCGGGCTCGGTGCGGTCATGGGGAGCAAGAATGTAAAGGCAATAGCTGTTCGAGGGACAAAGGATATAAACCTTGCAAAGCCTGATGAGTTTATAGGGCTATGCAATGAGGTCCTGGATTACATTAAATTTAGGAATGAAAACCCTGTCCCCGGGGTTATGACCATACTTCAGGGATTGGGCTCACCCCAGGAGATGCTCCATGTGGATGAGAAATGGCATACAGAAAACTTTGTCTGGGGTAATGCCCGTGTAAGGAGAAAGGATTTCTGGAACAAGGAGATAGAGAAGAAATGGGCAGAGACACAGCTAAGCGTTAGAAAGAGACTTATAAGCTGTTATAACTGTCCCATGAAATGCGGTGCTATCATATCTGTCCCGGGGCTCTCTACATATATGATGAAGTGCTTCTCCAAGCTTACCTATTCCATGGCAGCATTTGTTGAGGACCTGGACTTCGGTTTCAGGATAGCACAGAAGGCAACAGAATACGGTGTTGATGGGTTTTCAACACCCCAGACCATGGCCTTTGCAGTAGAGCTATATGAGGCAGGTATCCTGACAGATGCAGATTTCGAGGGTTGCCCCAAGGATAACCAGGGCAGGTTCTACTGGTTGCTGGATAGGATCGTCCGTCGTGAGGGCATAGGTGATATCCTGGCAGATGGGACATACTGGGCTGCCAAGAGGATAGGAAAGGGTGCAGAGGAGTTTGCCCACAACAACATCAAAAAGCACGAGCAGCTTCCGCTGAAGCTCGGTATGCTCAACCCTGTTTATTATCTCATGTATGCCACAGGCGAGAAGATAAATATAACTCAGATAGAGGGGCAGTTCCCACAGTCTCCATTCCCAACAATGGAGGAGAGGTTGAATTTTGTTAAAGACTGGATACAGGTCCCAGACGAGAAGTTCAAACAGTACCTATTAGACTGGGAGTTGAGGGGGGAGCGCTCCAACCCATATTACCCCACAGTAGATATGTCTGTTGATATAGTTGACTGGCAGGAGATGATGCATTATATAGACGATGCCCTTGGTGTATGTGCTGGTCTGTCCTCTTTCCCATTGAAACCACCATATCATATACATAACTATCCTAAGATAATATCTGCAGCAACAGGTATAGATATAGATGAGGAGGCACTCAAAAAGGTCTACAGAAGGAACAGAAACCTTGTAAGGGCCATCAATGTGAGAAGGGGATTAAGGAGGGCTGATGAACAGCCACCTACAGACCACTGGAAAAAGAGATTCCCAGAGCTTGAGAAACAGCTACTGGATGCATATTACAGGTTTAAGGGCTGGAATGACGATGGGATCCCCAAAAAGGAGACCCTGCAGGAATTAGATCTGGGCTATGTTGCCGAAGACTTAGAACAGAGAGGGATAATATAAAATGGCAAAGATTAAGAAAAAAATAAAAACAATTAAGGTCGATCTGGACAAATGTAATGGCTGCCGTGCCTGCGAGGTTATCTGTTCTGCATTTCACGCAGCCCCAAAATACAGCAGTAACAACCCGGCAAGGTCCCGTATCCGTATGATCCGTGACCCAATGAGGGATGTATATGTCCCTGTATATGCCGGGGAGTATACCCCTGCTGAGTGCATGGGTAGGGATAAATACATAATCGATGGAAAGGAATATGATGAATGCGGATTCTGCAGGGCATCATGTCCCTCCCGGGATGCCTTTAAAGAGCCTGACTCTGGTCTGCCTCTAAAGTGTGATATGTGTGAGAGTGAGCCACCTCTTGATAAGCCACTTTGTGTTAAGTGGTGTATAAATGATGCCCTTATATATGAAGAGAGGGAAGAAGAGGTGGATGAAGAGGTAAAACAGGAGGATGTGGAGATAGGCATCCAGTCATTGATAGACAAATACGGTCTTGACAAGGTTGTGAATACGGTTGCCAGGGTTACACAGAAAGAATAAAAAAAGACTAAAAAAAGAGGACTAAGATACCGTGGAAACATTAGCGCCCTTTAAAGAGGTAATAGATGAGGTAAAGGAAAAAGGTGGACAGGCAGTAAAATACTGCTATCAGTGTGGAAAATGCGATACAGTCTGCCCCTGGAATAAGGTTAGAAAATTCAGCATGAGGAAGCTCATACGGGAGGCCACATTTGGTCTCAGTGAGATAGAGAAGGAAGAGATATGGCGTTGCACTACCTGCGGAAAGTGCCCCCAGAGATGTCCAAGGGATGTGAGACAGATAGATGATATGGTAGCACTCAGGAGGATGGCAACAGGGTACGGTGTCTATGCAGGGTCAGTTAAGCCATACAGGTCTATAAGTACAGCCCTTGCATCTCAGGGAAATCCCTTTAATGAAGACAGGAAGACAAGGGCAAGCTGGGCAGAGGGCCTCAATGTAAAGACCTTTAAAGAGGGTATGGAGTATCTATATTTTCCATGCTGTTACTGCAGCTATGACCCGAGGCTTAAAAAGGTCGCCCAGGCCACAGTAAATCTCTTGAAGAAGGCCAAGGTAGACTTTGGCATACTCGGGGAAAAGGAGAACTGCTGCGGTGAGAGCATCCGCAAGACAGGGAATGAAGAGCTATTCAGAAAACTTGCAAAAGAGAATATAAAGACCTTTATAGACCAAGGCGTAAAAAAGATCCTCGTGTCTTCACCCCACTGCTACCATACATTTAAGAATGAATACCCCATGTTTAATGTAAACTTTGAGGTGGTTCATACCTCTCAGCTCCTCTTTGAGCTTGTGAAGGAAGGCAGGATTGAGGTCTCCAAAGAATACAGCCAGAAGATAGCATACCATGACCCATGTTACCTGGGTAGACACAACAAGGTATACGATGAGCCAAGGGAGACGCTGAAAAATATACCAGGGGTGGAGCTGAAAGAACTGCCAGAGGCAAGAGAGGATAGCCTCTGCTGTGGTATGGGAGGAGGCAGGGTCTGGGCAGAGACAGAAAAGCATGAGAGATTCTCAAATATAAGGGTGGAACAGGCAATAGAACTTGGAGCCCGGGTCTTGGCCACGGCATGTCCATACTGCATAACAGCCCTTGAGGATAGCAGGCTTGTTTTGAACCATGCAGACGATATAGAGGTTAAGGATATCACGGAGATATTCCAGGAAGTTACATAAAGGTAGGATATATGCAGGGAACTGCTGGTGAAACATCCCCGAGAGACGTCTCTTTTGAGATAAAATGTAGCCGTTTTTCTGAAGAGGGATGGGCAACAGTAGATGCCCGTGTCCCCATTGAGAGAGAGTTGACCATATATATAAATCAGCAGGAGTTTGTAACAATCCTGTGCACACCGAGTAAACTGAATTTTCTTGTTATTGGTTTTCTCTATTCAGAAGGGATTATATCAGGGATGGATGATGTAATGATGATGAGGGTCTGCGATGCAGAGACAGAGGTTGATGTGAGACTGAAAGTCCAAGATTTTAAGTTGCCCACACGCAAGAGGCTTACATCAGGCTGTGGTGGCGGTCCATCCTTTACAACCTATGGTCAGAGGGTAGAATCAGACTTTGAGACAACACCACTGGAGATAATCTCACTTATGAAGCAACTCCAGGAACATATGGACCTCTACCGGACCAGTGGTGGCGTCCATGCATCTGCCCTTGCCGATAGAAACAAGGTACTCATAGTGGCGGAGGATATTGGGAGACATAATACCATAGACAAAATTCAGGGTGAATGCCTGTTTAAAGGGTTCTCATCAAATGACTGTGTGCTATTAAGCACAGGCCGTATCTCTTCAGAGATGCTTCTCAAGGCAGCCAGGATGGGGGTCCCTGTTATAGTCTCGCGACACTCGCCAACAGGTAGTGCAGTAAACCTTGCCAATGAGCTGGGCATTGCCCTCGTAGGGAGGGTGCGCGGTAATCGCCTGTCTGTGTATTCCCACCCTGAGAGGCTTGGCTATAATCAGAATTGAAAAGGCCTTTTCATATGGAGACAGGCACAAAAAAAATAATGAGGTGATAGAAAGTGGAAAACGTAATATCGCTCAAAGAGAACATTCAACAATTAAGACAGAGACTCGGCAAAGACAATTTTGGGGATGTCATGGTTGTTGGTGGAGGTATCAGCGGCATTCAGGCATCCTTGGACCTTGCTGCAGCTGGTTTCAAGGTATACCTGATTGAAAAGGCCCCGAGTATAGGTGGCCATATGGCCCAGCTTGATAAGACCTTCCCCACCAATGACTGCTCAATGTGAATTCTCGCACCTAAACTGGTCGAGGTCGGCCGGCATCCAAATATAGAGGTTCTCACCTATACTGAGGTCCATGAGGTAGAGGGTGAGGTAGGTGATTTTCTTGTAACACTCATTAAAAAACCGAGATATATAAAAGAGGATAAATGCACAGGCTGTACAACATGTGTTGAATACTGTCCTGTCCAGTATCCAGACCAGTATAATCAGGAGATATCCCTTAACAAGGCAGTGCACATCTATTTTGCCCAGGCAATACCCCTTATTGCATACATAGATGAGAGCTGTCTATATCTCAAGGAAGATAAATGCAGGATATGTGAGGCAGTCTGTAAGAACAATGCCATAGACTTTACACAGAAACCCCAGAAGATGAACATAAGGGTAGGGGCTATCATACTATCCCCTGGGTTTGAACCCTTTGACCCAAAGGTTATGAAGGAATATCGTTATGGGGAATTCAAGAATGTGGTAACCAGTATGGACTATGAGCGTCTCCTATGCTCTACAGGTCCCTACCAAGGTGAGATATTAAGGGCATCTGATAAAAAACACCCCCACAATATTGCCTGGATCCAGTGTGTCGGTTCAAGGCAGGTAATAGAGGGTGGCAACAGCTATTGTTCGGCAGTCTGCTGCACATATACACAGAAACAGGTAATCCTTACCAAAGACCACGATGCAGATGCAAAATGTACTATATTCCATAATGATATAAGGTCATATGGAAAGGACTTTGAGCGATATTTCCAGAGGACAGAGGCGCTACCTGGCATCCGTTTCTTCAGGAGCTATGTATCTATAGTCAAAGAGGACCCTGTAACAAAGAATGTAACGATCCGTTATTCCACCCCCGATGAGGGTGTAAAAGAGGAAGAGTTCGACATGGTGGTCCTCTCTGTAGGTATGAACCCGCCTGTTGATGTCCAGGATATAGTGAAAAAATTTGGCATAGAACTCAATGAGCATAATTTTTGTAAACTAAACCCTACAAATCCTATGGAGACCAATATCCCCGGTATCTTTGTAAGCGGTGCACTTCAGGGCCCCATTGACATACCAGAATCTGTCTTTAGCGCAAGCGGTGCAGGCTCTCAGGTCGGGGAACTATTAAAATACAGAAGGGGCAACCTGGCAAAGGAGAGGGTTTATCCACCAGAGCAGGACCTCTCTTCAGAGGAACCAAGGGTAGGTGTTTTTGTATGTCACTGTGGAGCCAATATCGGTAGGGTAGTCAATGTCCCGGAGACCGTGGAATACTGTAAGACCCTCCCCAATGTTGTATATGCCCAGGAGCAGCTCTTCTCCTGCGCCACCAACTCTGCTAAAGAGATAACAGATATGATAAAGGAGAAAGGGCTCAACAGGGTTGTTGTGGCTGCATGTTCACCGAGGACTCTGGAACCTTTATTCCGTGATACACTGAGGGAGGCAGGGATAAACCAGTATTATTATGAGATGGCCAATATCAGGGAGCATAACTCATGGGTCCACTCAAAGGAAAAAGAAGAGGCAACAAAGAAGGCCCATGATTTAATAAGGATGTCTGTAGCCCGTGCATGTCATCTCGAGCCGCTCCAGGAGTTTGACCTGCCTGTGGATAAACGGGCACTCATAGTAGGAGGCGGTGTGGCTGGCATGAACTGTGCCCTATCCATTGCCAATCAGGGGCATGAGGTCTTTATCATAGAAAAAGAAAAAGAACTCGGCGGTAATGCGAGAAAGGTTTATAGGACACTCCAGGGTTTGGATGTCCAGGCATATCTTAAAGATTTAATAAGCAAGATTTACAGCCATCCGTTGATCCATGTATATACAGAGGCAACAATTACAGAGGCCACAGGATATATCGGAAATTTCGTGACAAAGATTAATTCTAACAGAGGGCCTGTAGAGATAAAACACGGTGCAACTGTCATTGCCATAGGTGCAGATATATACAAACCAACAGAATACCTATACGGAGAGGATGAGAGGGTTGTTACAAACTTAGAGCTTGAGGAGAAGATAGTAAAAGAGGATGACTTGGTGATGAGCGCCCAGAGCATTGTAATGATTCAGTGCGTGGGTTGCCGAAACGAAGACAGAAACTACTGTAGCAGGATATGCTGCAGTGGTTCTATAAAGAATGCCCTTATGCTCAAGGAGAAAAAACCTGATGCAGATGTGTATATCCTGTTCAGGGATATGAGGACATATGGATTCAATGAGGACTACTATCGTGAGGCAGCATCCAAGGATGTAAGATTCATCCGCTATGAGCCCGAAGACAAGCCTACGGTTGAGCCTGGCGAGGCAGAAGATGGAAGGTCTGTCCTAAAGGTTACAGCAACAGACTATATACTCAATAAAAAACTTGAGCTCGATGCAGACATTGTCTCCCTTGCTGCTGCAATAATACCGTCAGAGTCCACAAAGGAGATTGCAAACCAGTTCAAGGTAGTATTGAGCCTTGATGGTTTCTTTAAAGAGGCACATGTAAAACTGAGACCTGTTGAGTTTGCTACAGACGGTGTATTTCTATGCGGGCTTGCCCATTATCCCAAATTCATGCAGGAGACCATCAACCAGTCATATGGTGCTGCAGGCAGGGTCCTGACCCTTCTCTCAAATGATGTGGTAACTGCATCCGGTTCTGTCTGCGAGGTAGATGAGAAGAGGTGTATGGGATGTGGTGCATGCGTTAGTGTCTGCACATACGGTGCTTTGGAGCTAAGGGAGACAAGGCTTGGTAAAAAGGCTGTTGTAAACCCTGTCCTTTGTAAGGGTGATGGGCTTTGCAATTCAAAGTGCCCAACAGGTGCCATAAAACTGAAACACTATACAGACGATGAAATAGTGGCACAGGTAGATGCAGTGATTTCTGATGAAGAGATTATGAAACAGATAGATGCGGTGGCACAAAATGCATAAAGAAACATTTAAAAACAAGAATTTAAAAAGGAGATGAGAAGGTATGAGCGCAGCCCTTAAATTTAAACCAAGAATACTCGGCTTTGCATGCAACTGGTGAGCTTACGGCGCAGCTGACCTGGCTGGAGTTTCCAGACTGCAATATTCAAATGAAATAAGGCTTATACGCGTCATGTGTTCCGGTAGAGTTGACCTTGCCTTTGTGCTCAGGGCCTTCTCCAACGGAATAGATGGGGTTTTCATCGGTGCATGCCATCTAAATGAGTGTAACTATATTACCCACGGTAACTATCATGCCCAGAATATGGTTTTATTATGCAAAAGGCTCCTGGAATACATTGGGATTAACCCTGAGAGATTGAGAATGAGGTATATGTCCGGTGCTGAGGCAAACCTCTTTGTCGAGCATGTGAATGAATTTACAAAGAAGATCAGAGAGGTTGGACCACTTGGTAAGGCAGAGGGCATGGATGAGGCTAAGATGAAGGAAAGGCTTGCTGAGGTTATCAGGCTTGTCCCGTATATCAAGGTGGCTATGAATGAAAAACTTGCCCAGAGACTCGATACTCCCCACGAAGATATGAGTATCCACAAGGACTACTTTACCAAAGAGGAGATAGAAAAGCTCTTTGCCGAGATACCATCATACTGGATAGACCCTGAAAAGTGTCAGGCATGTATGACCTGTGCAAGAAGATGCCCTGTGGAGGCCATAGACAGTAAAAAGAATATGGTCCATATAATCAATCAGGACAAGTGCATTAAATGTGGGACATGTTTTGAGGCATGCCCACCGAGGTTTGGTGCAGTGACAAAGATTGTTGGACAGCCTGTCCCGCCCCCAATACCAGAGGACAAAAGGGCTGTGGTGAGAAAGGGTAAAGAAAAAGAGGTTGCATAAACACGCTTCTGATGCTACACTTCCTATAAAACATAAAAGGAGGGGGCGTCATGGAGACAAACATTAAGATTAGGCTTATGAAGGCAGAAGACTTTGATGCCATTGTGAGGATTGACCATAAGGTCCTCGGACAAAAAAGGCCTGAATACTATAAGCTTAAGTTTGAGAGGTTTGTCCAATCAAAGGACTATGTCCCCACATCTTTAGTTGCAGAGACAGATGATGGGACCGTAGTAGGTTTTGTCATGGGTGAGCTATACATAGGTGAATTCGGTATATCTCAGGAAAAGGCGACCCTTGATACGATAGGAGTTGACCCGGACTATCAGAGAAAAGGCATAGGAGAGATACTTATAAATGAATATATGGCCCACCTTAAAAAGCTTGGGGTGGAAAAGGTAAACACCCTTGTAGATTGGGATGATGCCAAGCTTATACACTTTTTCAGCGCCAATAAATTTAGCCCATCAAAGCTCATTAACCTGGAGAGAGTCCTCTAAACAAAATATATTTGGTTACGAAAAAGCCAACCCCAGCCGGGGTTGGCTTTTTTTATTTTTTTCCTTAAATAGCCTTATAAATGCATCTACAGCCTTTTCAACGTAATGCCTTTGTCTATCTAAATATTTTCCAGCGCTATATCTATACCTTCATTAAAATTTACCTTAAGTCTTGTCAAATTTATTCGATAATAGATATAAGCAATATGTCGATGAAGCTTTGTGCAAAAACACTCTAAAAATTCTTATTCTGGAGGTTTTATGAAGTTAGATAATGTTAAGATTGGAAGGAAACTGGGTATTGGATTTGGCATATTGATATTTCTTATGGTTATCCTGTGTGCACTTTTTATTGTAAACTCCCAGATGACAAACTCTATGCTCACAAGACTTATCAGTGTTGATGAGCCAAAGATAAAATATGCAAATGACATGAAGGATGCTGTAGACAGCATAACAAGGTCAGTGGCTGTTATGCCCTTTGCTACACCAGAGATAGTGGAAGAGGAAAAAAATAGCATCCTCATTTTAAGACCAAAATATAAAGAAGCTGTGGAAAAGCTTGAAAAGCTCTTGGAGACCCAGGAGGAGAAAGACCTTCTCAAGAGGTTTAAGGATGCGGTAACACAGGGTGCAGAGTTAAACAATAAGATTATACAGCTTGTAAACGATGGAAAAAAGCAGGAGGCCCAGATACTTTATATGAACGAGACCAGGCAGACAACAATGCTACTTGTTGAGGCTGCAAACAATATCATCAGAAACCAACAGAAACTCCTTGAAGAAAAGGTAAAAAGACTGGTCTCATTCAGCAATAAGCTCCTCATAATAATCCTTATCGTAGGTGCCGTGTCTATAATCATAGGTATATTTATGTCCATAAAGACCACTAAAAGCATCAAGGCACCGGTTGAAAAGGCAGCAGAGCAACTCGAGCTTATGTCAAAGGGTGACTTTACATTCTCCATATCCCAGAATGCCATAAAAAGGGGTGATGAGCTCGGTGTTATTGCCAGGGCCATGGATGCCTTAAATACAAACCTCAAAAACATCTTCAATGAGATAATAACCAGCGTCCACTCCCTTACATCCTCGGCAACACAGCTGTCGTCCATTGCCGAGGAGATGTCCAGGACAGCAGAGAGTTCCTCGTCCAGGGCTAATTCTGTTGCCACAGCAAGCGAGGAGATGTCGCAGACAGTGGTTGATGTTGCAAAGAACACGGCAAGTATTGCGGAATCTGCAAAGAGGGCTGTAGATACTGCCCAGCATGGTAACAACATTGTAGAAAAATCTGTGAGTGAGGTTAGAGAGATAGATGAAACAGTCAATGAATCTGCAAAATTTGTCAAGTCCCTCGGTGAGAGGTCAGTCCATATTGGCGAGATTGTAAGCGTTATAAATGATATTGCAGACCAGACCAACCTCCTTGCCCTAAACGCAGCAATAGAGGCAGCCCGAGCCGGAGAGCAGGGGAGAGGTTTTGCTGTTGTTGCCGATGAGGTCCGTAAGCTCGCAGAGAGGACAGCTCAGGCAACCTCTGAGATAGAGGATATGATAAAGGCGATACAGAATGAGGTTGCAAAGGCTGTTGATAAAATGGATAGTGCAACCTTAAAGGTCCAATCAGGCGTTGACCTTACCACACAGGCAGGGGATGCATTAAAGGCAATTGTCAAGAGTTCAGATGAGCTCCAGCTTATGGTTCAGCAGATTGCCTCTGCCACAGAGGAGATGTCGGCAACGTCTGAGCAGATAAGCAAAGAGATAGTTGATATTGCCAATGCATCAAGGGATACAACGGCAAGCTCCCAGGAGACTGCCCAGGCAGCAGTGGGTCTATCAAGGATTGCAACTAAACTCGACGAGACCATAAGATTCTTCAGACTTTCATAGAAACAGCAAAGGGGCAAGCCGGCTTAAAACAGTGCTGCCCCTTTTTCTATTTTTTACAGATAAAATTTAAAAGTGACTATATGCTATTCAAGGAAGCTTTCAAGCCTCTTGCGTCTTGAGGGGTGTTTAAGCTTTCTTAAGGCCTTGGCCTCTATCTGTCTTATCCTCTCCCTTGTGAGCCCGAAGACCTCCCCTACCTCTTCAAGGGTATAGTCTGTCTTTTCGCCTATACCAAGCCTCATCCTTATCACCTTTTCCTCCCTTGGGGTCAGTGTGGAGAGGACCTTTGATATCTCCTCTTTCAAAGAGATGGTAACAAGCTCTGTAAAAGGTGAAGGTGATTTGGGGTCTGCTATGAAGTCACCGAGCTTTGATTCGTCATCACCTATGGGTGTCTCTATGGATATGGGCTCATTTGAGACCTTCATGATCTTGCGGACCTTCTCAACAGGGAGGCCTGCCTTTACCGATATCTCCTCAAGGCTTGGCTCCCTACCTAATTCCTGAAACAGGGAGATGGTTACCTTTGTTATCTTGTTCATGGTCTCGAGGACATGGACAGGCACCCTTATAGTCCTTGCATAATCTGCTATTGCCCTTGTTATTGCCTGCCTAATCCACCATGTAGAATATGTGGAGAATTTATAACCCTTTTGATAATCATATTTCTCTGCTGCCTTCATAAGCCCCATATTACCTTCCTGTATAAGGTCAAGGAATGAGAGGCCTCTGTTTAGATATTTCTTGGCTATATTTATAACGAGCCTTAGGTTTGCCTGTATGAGCCTATTCTTTACAGTCTTAAGACCGTTCTCTATCACTGCTATCTCTTTTAATTTTTTTCTTACAGTATCTGCCTCTTTTTCATCAAGGAAATCAATCTCCTTAGAAACCTTTCTTATTATCTCCTCGAGTACTTTTTTGTTGAGGTTTAAATTTAGCAGATTCTCATCAATCTTGGCCTCCAGGGCCTTTAGTTTCTTTTCATATTGTTTCTTCTGCCCACCCTCAGACATGGATATGGCCTTTTTGAGCTCCTCTTTTTTTTCAAAGAGGTTTTTGACATTATTGATTAATGTGATGGTCCTTTTTTTATATTTTTCCTCGTCCTTTTTTGTATAGTTCATCTCGTCTATATTCTTGAGGACATCTATGATATTCAAACTTTCCTTTTTTAACAGTATGCCTATCTCCTGTAATTCTTTTATAGCCTGGGGGAGGTCAAAAAGGAGGTTTCTTATATTTCTTTCACCTTCCTCTATTTTTTTTGCTATTGTATATTCCTCATCAGATGTCAGAAGAGATACCTTACCAATATCCTTAAGATATGACCATATGATGTTGTCTGTTCTCTCTGAGGGAAACTTCTCAGTCTCAGTCCATTCATGGGTGGTCTCCTCAGGCACCTCTACCTTTTCTTTTATTGTTTCTACTATATCGATATTGGACTCTGAAAGAAAATCAAAGATATCCTCTATATCTTCAGGGGAAAAGATGTTCTGGGGCAGGACATCGTTTATCTCATCAGGTGTGAGATAACCCTTTTCCATGCCCATATCTATTAAGTGTTTAATTTCACTATAATTTTTTATGCTCATGTCATCTCCATAATATAAAAAAGCCCTTTTTAAATTTTAAAAGGGCATGAGTTTTTTCTGCATCCTTGTTTAAATATAGCAATTCACTTAGTTTTTTGTCAAGCAGGATTTTGGGTATGACCTCGATGGCTTGTGAAATTTTTTATTAGCAAAAAAATTGCAAGAATTCTGCAAAGGTTTTTATTAATCAAAGGCAACTGCCCTTTATTTTAATGGTCAGCACCCCAGAATGGTTATCAGGACCATGAAACTCAGTATTATTATCTTTATCATTTCCAATTATTCCATATTTAAGAAAGATTTACAATAAGAGACCCCTTAAAAAAGGTCTCATTTTTTTCACACATCCCTAAACCTTCTTTTGATAGATCATTGAATTCATAATAATATGGAAAACCATCTTTGATGAATCTCATGACCTTTGAAGGGTTTGCAGAGGTCATAATAAAAATAAATCTGCTGAAAAAATTCGTTACCTATATTAGAATATATATTGGCTATAAAAAACCACTGAACCTGTCTGGGCATAGTTAGTGGATGGAGAAGTATTTAGTTTTAAAGAAAATGGAATAAAGTCTATAAAAAGAAGGTGATGGACAATCAAAACTGTGCAGATATCAGAGGGTCTAAGTCAAAAACTCATTGATTTTATAAAAACAGGCATAATCCTTACAGACAGGCGCGGGACCATACTTTTCACCAACAGGCTTGCCGTGAAGATGCTTGAATATGAGGATATATCCCTTATAGGCCAGAATATGGAATCCCTTTTCCTCCCTGATGATATGGAGATCTTTTATCCCAACATACTAAACCTGACACTCAAGGAAAATGGATTTGAGGGCGAGGTACTCCTGAGAAAAGGAAGTGGTGCCACCATATTTGTCCATATCTCCACATCATTGTATAGTGATAATGAGCTGGGGCATGACCTTTTAATATTTGCATTACAGGATATATCCCTCCTTAAAAAGATGGAGAAGGAATGCCAGAGACCTGAAAGGGCTATGGGTCTTGAGATAATAACAGACCAGATATCCCATCAGATAAGAAACCCCATTGTCTCCATAGGCGGATTTGCCTTGAGGCTCGCCAAGGCACAGGTGTCTCCAAAGGAATATGCCAGATACATTGAGATAATCCATAATGAGGCAAAGAGGCTCGAGTATCTAATTGACAGGCTTGTGGAGTTGGCAAAGGTCCACCATGGCCGTTTTTCCAGCGCCACACCAAGCAATATATTTGAGAGATTAAAGGATCTCCTGGAAAGGCAGAATAAGGAGGATATGTCTAAAATTGTATTTCCTGATGTCAAAACCCTTCCGGTGGAGTCATTTTATTGTGACCCTGAACTAATAAGCCTTGCCATATCCTGCGTAGTTAAAAACAGTCTGGAGGCAATGAAGGATAATGGCAAGGTATTGCTGACATGCAAAATAGAAGGGGATCGTATAATAATAAAGATAAAGGATGATGGCTGTGGCATTGGGGCCGAATCCCTTCCCTTTATATTTGACCCATTTTTTACCACAAAGTTCAACAGCCTCGGGTTGGGCTTAACCATGGCAAGGAGGATCGTAAACGAGCACAAAGGGTCAATAGATGTGTACTCAATACCAGACAAAGGGACAGAAGTAACAATTGCCCTGCCAAAAGAGAGACGCAGGGAGGTAAGGAGGAGGCTTTTTGTGGAGGATAGGGATAAAAAATGAGGATAGTCTTCACCCTCTTCTGTAAAACCATATGGGGTCAGGATGCCTATCTTGTTTTTCCTAATATGCAAGAAGACAGGTCTGAACATAGCCAGCCCACTATGATAAAGATGGAATACACAGAGGGCTATATCTGGACAAAGGGTATAGAATTTGACAGTGAGAAGGGACAAGTAATTGTATATTCATATGCCATAAAAGATAGCACTAACGGTTTTACAATACAGGACGGTGCAGGAAAAAGGAAAATCTCAATAAACCCTATAAAGAGAGGCAGGGGAAGAGATATTATTATAAGGGATACATGGCTTGATTCTTCTGATCCATCAACCCTATTTCTTACATCGTTTTTTACCCATATTATCTTTAGAGGTAATTTCAGGGAAGAAAGTAATGGAGAAAACCTATACATGGAGGCAGAAGATGCAGAGGCGCTGATAAAATTTAAGGTCTCTGCCCCATGGGTATGGCAAAAGGAAGGTGTATTTATTTCAGGTAATACCCCCGAGCTTGGCAACTGGGATATTTTTAAGGCAAAGAGGATGGAGAGGGGCTATAGTGGCACATGGTCAATATGGATACCTATAGATAAGGACAAGGGGCTCATTGAGTATAAGTATATAATAAAGGAGGAAGGAAAAGGCGATGTCATCTGGGAGGATGGCGAAAACAGGCGCATATCAACATTAAAGGGAGATAATATCTTTGTAAATGATAATCTATTCCGATACAGGGTATTCTGGAGGGGTGCAGGGGTTGCAGTGCCTGTGTTTTCATTGAGAAGCAAAAATAGCCTCGGCACCGGTGAATTTATTGATCTAAAACCCCTTGCAGACTGGGCATCTAAAACAGGTCTTAAGGTTATCCAGATATTGCCGGTAAACGATACAACAAGGCAACATAGCTGGATGGATGCATACCCATACTCATGTATATCTGTTTTTGCACTGCATCCATTGTATCTAAACTTAGATGCCATAGGGGGTATCCCTGAAGATATAAAAAGTGAGCTTGAATGCTTAAGGGAAAGATTAAACAGTGCTGAATTTTTAGAGTATGAAGATGTGATGAGGGCCAAGCTCGACCTTGCAAGGAGGATTTTTAATAAGGAGAAGGATGATTTTTTGAAATCAAAGGGTTTTCAGGATTTTCTTCATGAAAATGCATTCTGGCTCAAATCCTATGCCCTTTTTTGTGCCTTAAGGGATAGAAACAGGACATGTGATTTCAATAAATGGGGTAGACTAAAGAGGGTAAGAAAAGAGGATATAGAGGCCCTTGTGGCACCTGGGGGCGAGTATTTTGAAGATATATGTTTTTATTACTTTATCCAGTATCACCTCCACCTCCAGCTCTTAGACGCCTCTTTGTATGCAAAGAACAAGGGGGTTGCATTAAAGGGGGATATCCCTATCGGCGTCCACCCTGAGAGCCATGACTGCTGGGTTATGCCTGAGATATTCCATATGGACAGGTCAAGCGGTGCCCCACCAGACCCATTTTCTGACCACGGTCAGAACTGGGGCTTCCCTACCTATAACTGGGGGCTTATGGCTAAGGATGATTATCAATGGTGGCAAAGCCGCCTTGAGAAGATGTCCTCATACTTCCAGATGGTACGTATTGACCATATCCTCGGTTTTTTCAGGATATGGGAGATACCAAAGGAGATGTTTTCCGGGCTTATGGGCAGATTCAACCCTGCCATACCCATAACAAAAGAAGAACTGGAAAAAGAAGGTATAACAGATATAGACCGACTCTGCGAGCCCTATATACCTTTATGGTATGTAGATGAGGTATTTGGCGAATATGGAGGATATGCCTTAGATGTATTCCTTGAGGAGAAAGGCCAGGGTTTTTTCAAACTAAGACCAGAGTTTTCCACTCAGGCCAGGGCTGAGTCATATCTTGCATCCCTCGATGAGAACCAGGAAGATGAGAGAATAAAAAAGGCTATTCTGAGAGATGGCCTTTTTAGACTCATATCCAACATTATCATGATAAGGGATGAAGACAGCAATGGGTTTCATTTTAGGATAAACATGATGCATACCGTATCATTTAAATGCCTGGAACACAGGATTAAAGAAAGGCTTACCCAACTTTATAATGACTATTTCTATCATCGCCAGGATGGACTCTGGCGTATGAGTGCAATGAAAAAGCTCCCTGTGTTAAAGACAGCATCGCCCATGCTTATATGCGGCGAAGACCTGGGCATGATACCCGACTGTGTTCCCCCTGTCATGGAGGAGCTGTGTATACTTGGTCTACGTATACAGAGGATGCCAAAGGAGCCTAACAGGGAGTTTGGTTATCCGTCGGATTATCATTATCTTACAGTATGCACTACCTCAAGCCATGACATGTCCACATTAAGGGGGTGGTGGCAGGAAAACCCGGGCAGGACCAGTCGTTACTATAGGTTTATCCTCGGTCATGATGGCGATGCCCCTAATGAGTGCACACCTGAGATATGTCAGGAGATTATCACCCAGCATCTTGAATCCCCTTCTATGTTTGCCATATTCCCCATCCAAGACCTGCTGGGTATGAGTCCTGCCTTGAGGAGGTCCGGAGACCCTTCTTTAGAGCAGATAAACAACCCTGCAGACCCATATCATCGCTGGAGATACCGTATGCACATAAACCTTGAGGATTTGTTAGCCAATCTCGATTTTACCAGGATGATAAAAGAGATGCTTATCAGGTCAGGCCGTGCAGAAAAAGATTAGCCCTATCTTTTTGTAAACTCCTCCACTGCCTTCATGTATTCGTGAACGCCTAAAAGCATCAGGTCATTATGCCCTGCATCAGGGATAAAAAGGGAATATTTCTCTTTTGAGCCTGAAAAGGCATATAGTGCTCTCCCCTCACTTGCCGGTATTATATAGTCATCCTCCCCATGGATGATAAGGGTTGGGATGGTTATCTCCCTTATCTTTATGTCGTTCCCAAACCCCAGAGGGTTTTCAATGTCCTGGAATAGATGCATCACACCGAGACGACCTAATTGGTTTTTTGCAATGGCAAAACCGCTTTCTACTATGAGGCCTGTCAGGTCTTTTTGATAGTTATATGCCACATCTATGGCAGGGGCACTCCCTAAAGACCTGCCCATGACAAAGAGCCTGCCTGAATATCCATTCTCTTTTATAAATGCCTTAAAGCCTTGAAATACAGGGTGGCTGTCTTTTATGATATGGGTGCATGTTGGGTGACCGTTGCTTGCACCATAGCCCCTGTAGTCTGCAACAAAGAGGTTTATGCCCCTTTTTTGGTATAGGGGTGCAACATAGTCATAATCAAAGGCAGTCTCTCCATTTCCGTGAAAATATAGTATATTGGGTCCATTTTCCTGGGATGGATAGAAGCGGCAACCGATCTTAATGCCATCATCTACAGCAATGAAATGGTTTATTGCCCTTGGGGATTCACTGTCTTCTATGAATTCACGGCGAGGGTAGAAAAGGCGGGATAGTATCTCCGGTATGTCCATCTGTTTTGTGCCTTGTTCTAAATCTATCATAGACACCTCTAAAAGATTTATTAAGGATAATTAAGTGATAAAGATAATTTTTCAACCTTGTCTCTCAAGTCTTTTATAAAAAAATCGACTCTATAATTTTATATCTTCAGCTCTAAGTTTATCATGTCACCTTTTTTAAAACCCATCTTTTCAAAAAAATGTAGCATATCCTGGTCTTTCCAGTTGACAAACACATAGACTGTGTCTACACCAACCTTTTTAAACATGGAGAGCATTTCCATAAAAAGCATTTTTGCAATGCCTTTTCTCTGATACTCCTTTTTAACACCAATGGTATCTATCCATGCCACATTCTCGGGTATCCCGTATTCCCAGCCACTGGCGCTCCCCAGTATAAAGCCTATCAGGTCTCCGTTGACCTCTGCTGCAAGGGAGGGGACCCCGGATGTCTCTGCATATTCAAGCCTTGTAGCCCAGTACTCCCTCCTTTTTTTTCCAAGGAGTGAATAGTCGATCTCTGTTACTGCATCAAGGTCCCTGATAGTGAGGATCCTTAATTTCACAGGTTCTACTGCATCCATAACAAACCTCCTTTTATAGGCTAACTGACCAATAACTTAATCCTGTATAACAAAGAAAAGCATAAAAACCTGTTCATCATCCTTTTCTTATTGAAGTATAGCAGTTAAAGGGAGGTTGTCAAGGATGGGGATGATTTTATTAGAACGTGGAGAGCTCTTCATTTAGAAGATCAGAGACAAACATATGACCTGGCTTGTGGGTGATACAGATATGAGGCCTTGCATTCATAACAGCAGACTGGGGGGTGACGCCACATGCCCAGAACACAGGTATCTCACCATCCCTTATGGTTACAGGGTCACCAAAATCAGGTCTATTTATATCCTTTATACCTATGAGGTTAGGTTCACCTATGTGAACAGGGCCGCCATGGACAGAGGCATAGCGGGAGGTAATCTGGATGGCCTTAAATAATTTTTCTTTTGGTATTGGCCTCATGGTTACAACATAAGGCCCACGGAATATACCTGCTGGTATGCAATCTATGTTTGTTAAATACATGGGCACGTTTTTATCTTCCTCTATATGTCTTATAGATATACCTGCCCTCATCAGGGCATCTTCAAAGGAAAAACTACACCCAATGAGAAATGTTACAAAGTCTGCCTCCCATATATCCGTAATATCCCATCTTGTGCCCTGAAGAATACCATTTTTGTATATGTTATAGCCTGGGATGTCTGTCCTTATGTCTGCATCTTGGGCTGAAAAAGATGTGATGTATTGACCTTTTTCCATGACCTCTATAACAGGGCAGGGTTTTGGATTTCTCTGACAAAAAAGGAGAAAATCAAAGGCATATGTCTCAGGGAGGATGACAATGTTCATCTGGGCATAACCCATAGCCACACCTGCTGTAGGTCTTTGCCACTTTCCCTCCCTCACCAGAGACCTAAAATCCCTTGGTTTTATATCCTCCATAGTCTTCATCTTATCCATAAGCCCATTAAATGTCAATAGTGGCATATAATTTCGACGGCAGAAACTTCAAGGCAGACAATGGACTATCTTTTCTACTATAAAATCCAATATTTCTGAAACAGCATAGATTGATTACCGATTTTCTTATTTCCTATTTACTGCTATTAAGGGCGCCTCCAAGGGTAGTTAATTTTCATTTAAAAAACTTAAGAATAATTTTCTTTTTCCGATAAAATAATAGGCCTCTAAAAAGGTCTTATATATTATCTTGTCAACTTAGAGTTTGATGGTTATGCTATGATAGATTTTAAGACTTTTGCCCCTGTGACCTTGAACCTTGAAAAAGCCTCGAGTCATAAAGAATTTATTAGATGTATCCAGAGGTGATTATGATAAGACAAAGACTACTTTCTAAAACCTATGAACTCAAACTCGCACCATCAATGCAGTGTATAATAGACAGGACAATAGAGACTGTAACTAATCCCACCTCATCAATAACAGATATACTTAAGATTATCGAGATAGACCCATCCATATCTGCCAAGGTCCTCGGTATAGCCAATTCTGCCTATTATAACCGTGGGACCAATACCTGTGACCTCCACCATGCACTGATAAAGATAGGGCTTAATGAATTAAAAAATGTCATATTCTGCCTTCTTATAGTGGATAACATACTGAAGGAATTAAAGATAAGGTTTAGCGACCTCCTTGAATTCTGGAGGCATTCTATCTATGTTGCCCATTCAGCAAAAATTTTGGCAGAGAAGACACTTGATTATGAACCACAGAAGGCATATATAGTATCCCTTCTCCATGATATTGGAAAGATGGTCTTCTATTCCGAGATAGATGACTACAGTAAAATAATCCATGGGATTGATGTGAGAGAAAAACCCATATGGGAGACAGAGAGGGAGTTGTTTGGCATAGACCATCAGGAGATAGGGTATATAATTGCGAAAAAATGGAGATTACCTGAGACAGTCTGCTCTGTAATAGGTAATCATCACGACAAAAGTATTAGTCAAAATAACAATAGAAACCTTTTTAAGATTACACGGTTAGTGGATGGGTTTTTTTACTGTCAGGATACAAATGGCAACCCTGAAAAACTGATACTCCTTAAAGAAAAGGACAATATCAGGATGGAGGTAAAAAAGAATATGGCGATAATAAATATAAATTCCTATGCAGGATAGGGATATCATGTCAGGACCAGTAAACTATCAGTGGGATTTTTATGAAAGGGCTGTAAAGAATTATTCGGTTATCCTCAGACTTCTGAGCATTACAGACAACAAAAAAAATTTTTTCCATGAGGCCCCTGCTGTTTTCGTTGAGGAACTACCCTTTGAGGTCTGCAAGATTATTATAGAGGATGAAAAAAACAGGGAGTATGGTTTTTTTAGTATAGATGGGACAGACGATAATATTGACATAGAGGTTATAAAAAAAGACTACGCCCATGCCTTTTCCCCCTTTATCTTAAGCAACTATTTCGGCTACAGCATCCTTTATGTATACCCTTTGATATATGGTGAGACAGAGAGGCTTGGCTATATTATTTTAGGATCAGAACAGAAAAAGGACATGGCAGAGTCCTTTATGAGGGAACTTAGGATGCTGTGCAATATATTCAACAAGTTGATCTTTATTAACCCCATACCCTCTTATGGTTATGAAAAAAAATCGGATATATTGGTTTACAAGAGGTCATTAGACCTATTCCCTGAGCCTGTCTTTTTAATAGACCATATGGGTTATATACATTATGTAAATAAAAAGGCAGAGGAAGAATTCTCTGTGGACAACAGGTTTTTGATTGGTGAGAGGTTTAACAATATCTTTGATGTGAGTGATTATATATTTGAGAGCCTCTCACCTGTTGAGGGCAGGGTTGAATATCTTTTAGGGGACTC
>Ga0209204_1001023_pt1 | contig 27964 bp, 26 predicted proteins | sample AD_JPNMR2_MetaG_FD_184425 | JGI IMG/M metagenome (GOLD analysis project Ga0209204, IMG submission 184425) | Active sludge microbial communities of municipal wastewater-treating anaerobic digesters from Japan - AD_JPNMR2_MetaG (SPAdes) (version 2) | ecosystem: Engineered > Bioreactor > Anaerobic...
ATAAACAAGGAATAAAAGGTCTAACCAATCGACAGTATAGACTACTTACTAAAAGGAACAATCGAGTCAACTATTACATGAACAAGACAGCAAGAATTATTGTCAACTATTGTATACAAAACAATATCGGTAACATCGTATTTGGCTATAACCTCGATTGGAAGCGCAACATAAACATTGGTAGCTGCAACAATCAAAACTTTGCACAGATTCCTCATGGCAATTTGCGAGTTAAAATCAAATCACTCTGCGAGCGCTATGGCATCAACTACGTAGAACAGGAAGAAAGCTACACTTCACAAGCAGATTTCTTTGCAAATGATACCCTTCCTGTTTACAACGCAGATAACCCGCAAGAATACAACTTTAGAGGCAAGCGCATATCTAGGGGTCAATACAGAACATATCAAGGTACAATAATAAACGCTGATAGCAACGGTGCGCTGAACATACTTCGCAAAAGTAACCTGGTGGACTTAAGAGTCCTACAGGCTAGAGGCTGTTTAGACCAGCCTGAGAGAATAAGGGTCGTTTGACCAAACTTCTCTCAAAATCCCCCACCTCTATAGGTGGTGGGATGGTTTAAGGTTCTGATAAAGACTGCAATATGATAAAAATAGCAAGAGAGAATAGCAAAAGAGCAAAGGTATCGGTCGATTTTACATGCGCCGATTTTCAGACGCTTCCAGTGAATACAGTACAGTCGTATGTGATATCGAATCTTCCTTATGGTGAGAGAATGGATGCGAATATCCTAAAGCAAATCAACATTCTCAGAGATAAATTCCCAAATGCGTGCTACTACCTTTTGCATCCTTCAGAAGATTTCGAGCAGTTCTTTGGAAGGGCGGAAAAAAAGATACGCTTTCAAAACAGCGGAATTTGGACGTTTTTATACATGTATTACAAAAAGTAGGATACTTGACGGGCAAAACAAGAATACAAGAATACAGAAATGCAAAATGTGTGTCCCTTAAACTACCCGCCACCTATAGAGGTGGAGGATTTCGAGAGAAATTTGCCAAAGGCCTTATTCTCTCAGGTTAGTTTAGATAGCCTTCACTGTAAAGTGTTGGGCTCATCCAAGTTACTTGTTTTGCTATTTATTTTATCTGCACTTGCGTGCGCCAGATGTTTAGTGTAGGGTAATTAATCATATATTTAGTTTACCATTTTGCAAGCAGAAAGGAGACGTAGAACACATTCCTCTCCAGCTTGTAGAAGGTGGAGTCTTTTGGCTCAACTTTGATGAATTCTATAGATGTGTAGAGTAGTCAAGGTAGGCCTTTGATTCTACCTTGCAGATTACATATAGACAGTTTCAAAATGTGAGGTGTTCAGATGATTTTAATTGAGGAATTCCTAGACAACTGTTACCAGATATCAAAAGAGGTAAACGAGAATGGTTTGAACGCACTAATAGAATATATAGAAGACAACTTTGAGCGTATAGATGACCCGCTTTTGCGAGATCATGAGATTCTCACAAGACTTGAAGAATTGAGAGACTACATCATATCTGCAAAAAAGGTACCACTAGAAAGGGCATTTAAAAGGCTTCAACAAATAAGTGGCATGGTGGAAAGGTTCAAACAGAATTATCTTACATATGATATAGAATGTGTGGCAGGTGTGAAGAAACTGGACGTTCCTGTGAAATATGCAAAAGGCGTTGGCCCTTCTCGTGAAAAGCTGTTAAGAAGGCTTGGGATAGAAACTGTTAATGACTTGATAACGTATTTCCCTAGAGATTATGAAGACAGGAGAAAAATTGTTCCTCTTGCTTTCGTGACGGAAAACGAAAAGATAACAACGAAGGGAACAATCAGAAACGTTGAAAAGGTAAAGAAAGGTGAACTTGTTATAATCAGTGCGTTACTCCAAGATGGTATTAATCAAGTACTTTTGAAATGGTTCAATCAAGAATTCAAAGAACTGGAGATAAAGCAACTAATTGGGAAAGAAGTATACGTGACTGGAACACCGAAGAAGGGACTATTTGGTGCGATAGAGATCCAAAATGCAGAAGTATCTGTCAGTGATTCTCTAGAACGAGAGATATTGCCTGTTTATCCACTGACGGAAAATCTGACACAGAAGGTTTTGAGGAGGATCATGAAAGACAATATCGAGACTGCTTGTAACTTCAAAGAGCTCATTCCGGAAGAAATCATATCAGGGAGGAAGATGATAGGTGTAAGAAAGGCATATGTTGGGATGCATTTTCCGAAAAGTGTCTATCATCAGAAAAGTTCAAGGAAAAGGCTGGCTTACGAAGAATTGCTTTTACTGCAACTTGCATTAATGCTATCCAGAAAAAACTCAGAAAAGATAGGTGGTATTGCGAAGAGTTTTTCAGGTGAGCTAGCTCGTAAATTTGTAGACTCCCTACCTTTCGAACTTACAAATGCACAGGTTCGCGCACATGGTCAGATATGTGCAGATATGAAGAGTTCAAACCCGATGAATAGGCTCTTGCAAGGAGACGTTGGAAGTGGTAAAACGTTGGTTGCGGAGCTCTCCATGATCGACAATTACGAAGCCGGTTATCAAAGTGCATTTATGGTTCCAACTTCGATACTTGCCATGCAGCACTATCAAAAACTTTTTGACCATTTAACAAATCTTGGCATACGTGTGGCATTATTAGTTGGCTCTACTAGTCAGAGAGAGAAGGAGAATATAAAAGCTGCTTTGAAGAATGGGGACCTCGATGTTGTTATTGGTACGCATGCACTCATTCAGGAAGATGTCCACTTTTCTAATCTGGGACTTGTTATCATCGATGAGCAGCATAGATTCGGCGTGAAACAAAGAGAAGAACTGATATCGAAAGGACGAATAGTGGATACGTTGATAATGACCGCTACACCAATCCCTAGAACACTCTCCCTCACACTTTACGGTGATCTAGATGTCTCGATCATTGATGAAATGCCACCCGGAAGGAAAGAAATCCGGACATTCACACTCAGGCATACAAGGGCTAAGGAAGTATATAACTTTGTTAGGCAACAAATACTTGAAAAAGGTGACCAAGTATATATCGTTTACCCGTTAATTGAGCAATCTGAACAGATAAACGCAAAGGCTGCTGAGGATATGTACAAAACGTTAAGCAGGAGTATCTTTCCAGATATACCGATGGGACTGCTCCATGGGCGTATGTCTGATATGGAAAAGAGTGACGTGATGAACAGATTTGTTCACAACGAAATAAAAATCCTCGTTTCGACGTCTGTGATAGAAGTTGGTGTAGATGTGTCAAATGCAACTGTAATGGTCATCGAAAACGCTGAAAGATTTGGGCTTGCACAACTCCATCAACTTAGAGGCAGAGTTGGAAGAGGTGAAAAGCAGAGTTATTGTTTCTTAATCGTTAGTGAGGCAGGTGAAGAGGCCTGGGAGAGATTGCAATTTTTTGCGAGTACCACGGATGGATTTAAGATATCCGAATATGACCTAAAATTGAGAGGGCCTGGCGAATTCTTTGGCATGCGCCAACACGGATTGCCTGAATTTAAGTTGGCTGATTTGGTTTCCGATGTGGAACTGATAATGATGGCAAGAGAAGATGCCAAAAGCATAGTTGAAAATTATCCTGATAGTGAAATAATAGGCAAAGTCCTCGAAATATACGGTGAAAGAATGAAGCTTTTGGATGTTGGTTAATTCAAAAAATCATGATATAATAATATAAATACAAATCCAAGAACCCAAGATTGGATATTTCGCATACTATAAGGAAGAAGAAAGGGGAGGCAAGGGAATATGAAAAAATACGCAAAGTCTCATGAATGGTTTGACACAGAAAGTGGGCACGTTGGGATTTCAAACCATGCACAAGAGCAACTAGGGGATATAGTTTATGTTGATCTCCCAGCGATTGGTAAGGAAGTTAAGAAAGGGGAAGTAATTGCTTCTCTAGAGAGTGTTAAAGCTGCTGGAGACGTCTATGCACCTGTGAGTGGGAAAATAGTTGCGGTTAACGATAAGATCAGTGCCACACCCGAATTAGTAAACCAGGATTCCGAAGGAGAAGGTTGGTTAATAAAGCTTGAACCAACGAATCCATCGGAAATAGACGAACTACTTGACGAGGCATCTTATAAAAAGATGATTGAGGAGGCATAGGTTAAATGACGAATATAAACGCTTACTCGGTCTTAATGTTCATTGCTAACATAGTGCTGTCTGTTCCAATATTGTTATCCATAGTTCAACAATCTAAATCTGCTATGAACATAGCGAATGTTGTCTCAATTGTCTATATACTGATTTCGTTTGGATTCTTCTCAACAGATTTTGCTACGTTTTTCACAAAGCTTGGGCTCTCACTCTCTCCAGTGACTTACATAATATTAGCGATATTCACATTTTTCATCGCTCGCGATTTTTCTAAGCTAAATGTTAGGCAAGGAATAAGGAAATCTTTTGTAATGGGTGTAATAATCATTGTACTGAATGTAATAGACTTCTTCTGGGTAAAGAGTGCAGCTTACATACCGTTGATTTCGATAACTTGGGCTGCTGTTATCACTGTCATCATCAGTCTGAAGAAGTGGAACATAGAATAAATAGCATTTTAAATAGTCCACAACTTTACTCAGGGCACCTTAATAACACAAGGTGCCCTTTTGTCTAGTACTTACAGAAATTGAGAGTAGTAACGATGTACGAAGATATTTAGTCTGAGAGTGCATTGCGCTTGTATGATGATAGCATAGAAAAACGCAAAGAGAAATGCAGGATGTGGTATAATGTTTAGGAGTCAGAGAGATAGGAGGTGCCAGTAATGAATGGAACTAGAAAAACAAAGATAGTTGCAACTATTGGCCCTGCATCCGAGTCGGAAGAAAACGCAGTCAAGTTACTTGAATGTGGTGTCAACGTCTTCAGACTGAATTCTTCTCATGAAACCGTAGAGGTTCACAGAGAGAGAATAGAAAGAATCAAGAAGCTAAGAGCTAGGGGCTTCCATTTCGCCATTTTGCTGGATCTTGCAGGTCCAAAGATTAGGACTGGAAGGTTCGAGACAGAATACGTTACAATAGGGCCGGGGAGTACAATCGAAATACTATGTGGTGAAGAATTCATCGGCAATACTAAAAGGTTTTGGATTAACTACGAAAAACTATCCGACGAAATAAAGACTGGCGAGAAGATACTTATAAACGATGGCGCTATCTCATTAATAGTCAGAGATGTGCATAAAGCTGAAAAGAGGATAATATGTGAGGTAGAAAGGGGTGGAGAGATTACGCACAAGCGTGGAGTAAATCTTCCAGGTGTGGATATATCCGCCCCATCGATTACTGAGAAAGACAAAGAATTCATAAAACTCGGCAACAGGGAGGCAATCGATTACTTTGCCCTCTCATTCGTTAGAAAGGCAAACGATATTAAAGAAGTGAAGGAACTAACAGACATCCCCATAGTTGCAAAGATAGAAACTCTTCAGGCACTTGATAATCTCGAAGAGATTATTGCAGTTGCAGATGCTGTCATGGTTGCAAGAGGGGATCTAGGCGTTGAAATACCGATAGCACAGGTACCTATAGCACAAAAGAGGATAATAGAGATATCGAATTTATACAAGAAACCTGTCATTACTGCAACTCAAATGCTTGAAAGTATGATAAACAATGCTACGCCCACCAGAGCAGAGGTAACCGACATTTCAAATGCTATTCTGGACGGTACAGATGCGATAATGCTCTCTGCCGAAACCTCCATAGGTAAATACCCATGTGAAGCAGTCAGAGTAATGGACGAAGTATCCAAGATGACAGAAAAGTATATGGAAGAATATGAGAATTACAAGCTTGAATGGCTCAAAGAATATTCATCCTCATTCGATACCCCAAGCGCAATTTCATATGCAGCAACCACACTTGCAAAAAACGTCGATGCGAAATTGATGATTACTGCAACAAGCACAGGTGCAACTGCAATTCATGTCTCAAAATACAAGCCTGCAATTCCAGTCATGGCAGCAACGAATATAGTTGAAACTTACAATAGATTATCGCTTGTTTGGGGTGTCATACCAGTGATGCTCGAAGGAAAGATGACAACAGATGAGATGATAGAACAAGTTACACAAAAAGCAAAAGAGCTTGGATTAGCAAGTAACGGTGACAGAGTTGTTATCGTCGCAGGTATACCTTGGGGGAAACCTGGCACGACGAATACGGTACAGATACAACGAATACGGTAAAGAGTAACAATTTATGCCCCTTGTTGAGTATAATACAAACTTGATTAACACATCATTGTAACCAAAATTGGTACTTGAATTTGCAAAGATAGTTGGTATAATATACCACGTAGCGGTGTGAAACCTAAGTATTTCGTAATGTCGACAATCGACAGACCTAAGGTCTTTGCTTAACGGTCATAAATTGCGAAAATTCAGAATAGAGGAGGAAGCAATTATGGCGAAATGTGAAGTTTGTGGAAAAGAACCGAGAGCAGGCAAAAATGTTAGCCATTCAAACAGGCACACAAACAGATGGTTCAAACCAAATGTTCAAAAAGTGCGTGTTCAACTTGAGGATGGAACGGTCAAGAGAATGAGTGTGTGTACAGACTGTTTGAAGTCTGGAAAAGTCAAAAGGTACGTTAGCAGATCTAAATCCGTATCGATGGAGGCATAAAGAGCGGGGATATCCCCGCTCTTTTTAAACTATGGTATTCACAACGCAGACTTGGTATAAACGCTTCATGATTTTCTTAGCTATTCTGAGCACGCCATTTGTGCTCTATATTTTTTCGTTGCCCACATCTGGTTTCATATTGTTCTTGTCTGTTTTATCCTATTTTATCATTCTACTCCTAACTGCTGAATCACTTTTTTTTAAGATCGAGTTGAAAGGTTCACAATTGCACAGCTGGTATTTTAAATTAGATTTAAGTGATATAATAGATTTTAGACATAATATATTAGGTTCACAATTGCGAACAAGATGGATGGTCTACTACTTGCCCCCAATCAAGGGTACTAGAATACTGTGCAGTATAATAAAGAACTATCGGGAATCATCATAAACGAAAGTAGTAGAACCATAGAGTATTAGGGGGCTTGAATTCAAAATTGGGTTCGTTCGAATTTCGTTCAAATAGGGTGATGGAGTGGGGGATCGTGATGGAGAGTAGACGAACTTATGCGGTAATAAACTTAAGGAACTATGCGGGGAATTTGCGTTTTTTCGAGGATCACTGTACGCCGTCCAAGGTAATGCCCGTAGTTAAAGCGAATGCGTACGGTCACGGTGCTATACCTCTTTCAAAAGTAGCAGAGAGGATGGGTATTGATTATTTTGCCGTTGCTTTCCTTGAAGAAGCGTTACAGCTTAGAAATCATGGGATAAACAGTGATATTCTTGTTTTTAACTATGTAGCACCAGATCTAATACACATTGCATATGAGAATAACATAACTCTGACTCTATACTCATGGGAACAGCTTTCGAAGTATTCCAAACAAGCGTCCAAACCAAAGTGTCACGTGAAAATAGATACAGGAATGAAAAGACTTGGGGTACAACCGGATGAAGCATCGGAATTTATACAAAAAGCTAGAAGCTCAGGATTTGAAATCGAAGGTGCATACACACACTTTGCTGTTGCAGATAGTCTTGACGAGGAAGACGTTGAATTCACGAAAGAACAGTTCGAGCAATTCGCCAGATTGGATCTCAATGTCAAGATAAAGCATGTGTGCAATAGTGGCTCGGCACTGAGCAAAATAGTAAATTGTTTTGATTACGTGAGAATTGGGATTGCAAGTTACGGACTACAGCCAAGTAACATGCTTCAAAGCAGTGAAATAAAGCCTGTGCTTGAGTGGAAAAGCACTGTTTCTTCGGTAAAAACAATCACCCCGGGTGATACGGTAAGCTATGGCAGGACGTTCAGGGCGTTTACAGAGATGAAGATAGCCGCAATACCAGTTGGATATGCCGATGGATATTGGAGACAGCTCTCAAACAAAGGCTACGTACTTATCCATGGTGAAAGATGTCCAATCGTAGGACGAGTTTGTATGGATCAGTTCATGGTAGACGTTACACACTTAGACGATGTAAAGCTTGGTGATGAGGTTGTGCTCATTGGTAGACAAGGGGACAATAGCATAAGTGCAGAAGAAATCGCGAATCTGGTTGACACGATAAACTACGAGGTCACCTGTAGAATTTCTGAGAGAGTTCCAAGAAAATATGAGGGGATGGAACTGTGAATATACCTAGAGAAATACTGGATAAATTGAAGGCGCCGTACATTGAGGAACTGGAGAAATATGTAGATAAGGATATCGATGGGATATTCAAGGTTAAGAGCAAGAAACTACAAGAGACGAAAGATGGTAAGAAATTCTTACTACTTACACTCGAAGATAGAACAGGTAGCATAAGGGCTGTAGACTGGTACAACGCAGAAACAAACGATCAGATGCTTCAGTTAGGTTCTGTAGTCAGTGTCGTAGGAAAGATTGTATATTTTGATGACAGGCTCCAAATAAATATTTCAAGCTCGGAAAGTGCTGTAAGGAAATTAAATGAAGACCAATATGATATCGAGAGATTCGTATCCAAGATAAGCAATCCAGAAGAATTGTATAAAGAACTTGTCAGAATAGTACAGACCGTTATTGATAAAGACTACAGAAGGGTATTGGAGATATTTTTTATTGAAGACAAATCGTTTGTAGAAGCCTTTAAAAGTGCACCAGCAGGTATGAGGATTCATCACGCATACATTGGCGGGTTGCTGGAGCATTCGCTGAATGTGGCGAAGCTTGTAGACCAGGTTTGCAGGATATACACTCAGTTGGATAGAGATTTACTTGTAACCGGTGCTTTAGTTCATGATATAGGTAAGATAAAGGAATACGTAGTCAATCAAAAAGGTATTGAAGTAACCACGGAGGGCGAACTCCTAGGCCACATAATCATGGGGGTAGAGATGATAAATCAGAAGGTGAGAGGGGTACCGTATGACAAGTTACTCAGGTTAAAACATCTAATTGCATCACACCATGGCGAATATGAGTGGGGTTCTCCTGTAATACCAAAAACGGCAGAAGCATTGATACTGCATTATATAGAGAATATGGATTCTAAGATAAATAGAGTGCTTCAAATAATTGATCGCGAAGAGAGAGGAAAGGAATGGAGTGAGTATGATACGAATTTAAGCCGAAGATTTTTGTTAAAGTGAAAACGATATACAAATCATACCGATTATGCTGTACATACGAACTGTAAATAACTAAAGTAGGTGATGAAATAGTGGCAACAAAGGGTAAATCAAACAAATCAACTAGACTGACAGATGAGTCAACCGAAAGACAATCTGCTCACTCTAGTCAATCAAAAAAGGCAAGAACCACTGATAAAAGTAAGACTGCTTCCAATAGCGTGAATAAAATTGAGAATAAGAGTACCGCTCACAAAGTAATCATCGTTGAATCACCCGCAAAGGCGAGAACCATTGAAAATATACTAGGCAGTGAGTACCAAGTTGTATCTTCAAAAGGGCATGTCCGTGATCTTCCAAAAAAGCAATTTGGTGTCGATTTAAAAACTCTTGAAATGGATTTTGAAATAATACCTGGCAAGGAATCGATAGTCGAAGATATAAGGAGAATTACGGAAGGCAAAGAAGTTTTGCTTGCATCTGACCCTGACAGAGAAGGGGAAGCTATAGCTTGGCACTTATCAACTATTTTAAATGTAAAAGGCAAGAACAGGATAACTTTTTCCGAAATTACACCGCATGCAATACAAGAAGCAGTCAAATCACCTCGTGAGATAGATATGAATAGGGTTAATGCACAACTTGCCAGAAGAGTCCTTGACAGGATAGTTGGGTACAAGATAAGCCCTTTACTTTGGAGGATAATAAAAGATGCACGTAGTGCTGGGAGAGTACAATCTGCAGCGCTGAAGATAATATGTGAAAGAGAGCAAAAGAGATTTGAATTCGTACCACAGAAGTACTACAAAGTCTGGATAGAAATAGCCGGTCTTAAAGCGAATTTGACAAAGATAGATGGAAAGAAAATCAAACCAACCGATGTTACAAAAGAGATTGCAGATGAGATACTTAGAAGTGTCAAAAGCGTGAAACTCACGAACATAGATATAAAAGAAGTGAAAAAGAATCCACCATTGCCGTTCACTACCAGTACACTGCAGCAAGATGCTTCTAGTAGATTAAATTTCACAGTATCTAGGACTATGCGAATTGCACAAGAGCTTTACGAGGGAATCGACACACCAGAAGGTCATATAGCTTTTATCACGTACATGAGGACGGATTCGACCAGAATATCCGAAGAAGCAAAAGAAGCTTCTAAGAAATTCATATCATCGGAATTTGGTCAGGAATACCTGGGTGAGAAAGGCCAAAAATCGTCAAAAGAAAAGAGCAAGACAAAAGTGCAAGACGCCCACGAATGCATCAGACCCGTCGACGTGTTCATGACACCTGATAGGGTGAAGAACCTACTCGATAAGGAGCATTACAGACTATATGAAATCATATGGAAACGGTTTGTTGCTTCTCAAATGAGTAGTGCAATCTATAAGCAGTATAGCTACGATTTTGAAGATACAAATTACGTATTTGAGGCAAGCATTAGAGAGAGAATATTTGATGGTTTCGAAGTAGTGTACAGTATCGATGATGAGGTAAGCGAAGAGCATAAAGACTTGAAAGTAGGTGAAAAGTATAACGTAGCTCCGAAATCACAAGAGGCGGAAACGACGCCACCTGATCGATATAGTGAAGCAGCTCTGGTGAAGATGCTAGAAAGTGAAGGCATCGGTAGGCCAAGTACCTATGCAACGATCATTCAGACGCTCCTTACGAGAAAATATATCGTTAAAAGAAAGAAAGCCCTTGTTCCTACGATACTCGGCTTCGTTGTGAATGACTATCTTGAAAAAAGATTTCCAGACATAGTAGACAAGAATTTCACTGCCGATATGGAGAAGCAACTGGACGAGGTGGAAAATGGAAAAAAGGACTGGAAAGCTGTAGTTACGGAGTTTTTAAGTGAATTCACAAAAGACCTTGAACATGCACAAAAAGAATTTTTCAGTATAGATTTTGAAACAAACATGGTATGCGAGACATGCGAAGGTAATTACAGATTAAGGGTTGGCAAATACGGACTTTATTTGAACTGCCCAAGTTGCAAGGTGAACAAATCGATAAACTCTTCCATGTTCGGCGTTTTGTACAATGGAAAGCTGTATTTTATACAAGAGGAGCAAGAAAATGGGCAGGACGGCTCGGAAAGTGCGGAAGAAGAGAAAAGCGAGACGAAAAGGACATTCTATAGAAGAAAATCTAAAACGACTCAGACTCGCAGAAAATGATAAATGCAGTAGTAATCAAGATCAGGTGATTACATGATCTGGGCAATTGGCGATATACACGGATGTCTGAAGGCACTGGAGAAATTGATAGATCAGATTTCGCCCACAAATGACGACAAGTTGATCTTCCTAGGTGACTATGTAGATAGAGGACCCGATTCAAAAGAGGTTGTCGATTTCTTGTGCTCATTGAGTAAGACCGTTGATTGCACGTTTCTAAGGGGAAACCATGAGCAAATGCTTCTTGACGTGCTTGATAGCAACGAAGACACATACAGATGGATTATCAACGGTGCGAGTTATACCTGGAGAAGCTATGGGAACATGCATAGCATGTTAACCTATGAGGAACACATGGAGTTTTTCAGATCAACAAAGTACTACCATGTAGAAGAAAATGTCGAAAAAGCAAATGGAGATACTGGAAGGTATCTTTTTGTTCATGCAGGCGTTAGGCCGAACGTTCCAGTCGAAAAACAAGACCCGCAAGATTTGGTATGGATACGCGAAGAGTTCATACTTAGACAACACAATCTCGGTTACATAGTAATCTTTGGCCACACACCACTGGAGGATATATTGGTTGAGAAAGACAAAATAGGCATAGATACTGGATGTGTTTACGGTGGGAAACTGACTGCATATTGCATAACAAACGACAAGATAAGGCAGGTGGAATGTACACATGTATGAAATTTACATTAGACCATTAATAGCTGGATTGCTCATGGGACTTGCAAATATCATACCAGGAATCAGTGGTGGAACAATCGCTGTGATTACAGGGATATTTGAGAAACTCGTAGATGCCTTGAATGGCCTGTCGAAACTGAAACTAAAGCGCATAGAATTGATCTTCTTGATAATCTTAGCTGTAGGGGAACTATCCGGGCTAGCAATTGGAAGCAACATCTTGATTTGGGCATTTAAAAACTACCCGTTTTATACCTACAGTTTCTTCTTCGGCCTGATATTGTTTTCTATATATGCCCTAAAAGATGAGATTAAGGGATTTAGAATAGTAGAGTTCTTGGTCGGAGTGTTGTTAGTGGTGATACCATACCTTATATCGAAGCCAAGTTCAATAGGTACGACCGATACATCACATGTAAATTACATCCTTCTCTTTATATCTGGCATTGTGTCAGGTGCTTCGATGATACTTCCTGGTATAAGTGGCTCTTTGATGTTAATGCTTCTTGGCTTTTACGACGGCACAATTCAAGCAGTTGGAAGAATAACGAAACAGCTTGTCCTAAGCGATGTTGTATACCTATTGATACTTGGAGTGGGAACGCTTGTTGGTATTTTTCTTATAACAAAGCTCATAAAAATATGGTTCGCAAGGGCAAGAGAGTCGATAATGAATTTCATATTGGGTCTTGTAGCTGGTTCGCTTTACCCTATAACACCTTCACTCCATGGTAGCGGAAATACTGGGTTCATGCTTGTTTGGTTTGCGATAGGTGCTCTACTCATAATGGTCATAAACCTGCGAGGGACAAGAGCTAAAGCCTAGAATCTATAAATCCTACAATCAGAATATAGGTAAACGTAGGTAAATAGATAAAAGAGTTAAAGGGGGAACGAGCAGTGGGATATAAAGAAGAGCTGAAAAGTATATTAGATGAAGCTGAAGATGAGATAAATCAAGCGCACAATAGTAAAGAACTCAACGACTTGCGAGTTAAATACCTTGGTAAATCTGGTATAGTAACGACATTGATGAAGAGATTAAAGGAACTAGCGCCTGAAGAAAGGCCTAACTTTGGTAAGGTCGTAAACGAATTGCGAGATAGTATAGAAGAGATTTTGGAAGAGCAAAAAGAGAGGATTACCGAAGCAGAAAAGGCAAATGTATATCAAAAACTATGGGTGGACCCAACGATACCTGGCGCAAGACGTTCGGTTGGGCATCTTCACATACTTACCAAAGTTCAAAGGGAGCTTGAAGATATATTCATCTCGATGGGCTTTTCTGTAGTCGAAGGTCCTGAGATAGAAGAGTCTTGGTTCAACTTCGATGCGCTCAACACGCCAGAGTGGCATCCGGCACGTGATTCACACGACTCGTTTTACATCGATGAGAATTTACTTTTGAGAACGCACACATCTCCAGTACAGGTGAGAACGATGTTGTCGCGTAAACCACCACTGGCAATTGTATCACCAGGTAGAGTCTACAGGAGAGATTACGATGCAACGCATCTGCCCATGTTCACGCAGATGGAAGGTCTGTACGTTGACCGAGATGTGACTGTGAAACATCTGAAGTACTTCTTAGAAGAATTTGCTAAAAGGGCGCTTGGAGAAAGTGCAAGGATCAGGTTGAGGCCGAGTTTCTTCCCATTCACAGAACCAAGTTTCGAGGTCGACATATATTTCAATGGCAGATGGTTTGAAGTGCTTGGCTGTGGGATGGTTCATCCGAATGTGTTCAAGAATGTTGGATATGACCCTGAAGAATGGCGAGGACTTGCGTTCGGATTTGGTGTCGAAAGGATAACGATGGTCAAATATGGCGTGAAAGATATAAGAGATCTCGTTAGAAATGACTTGAGGTTTTTGGAAAATTGGTGAAATTCGACGATGAGTTTCTAAGATGATAGATGATTGGAAGAGAAGGATAATATCAGGAGGAAACCATGGCTTCAGGTTTGTTGATTATAGACAAGGAGAAAGGTCCAACTTCTCATGATATAGTTGAGCAGGTTAGAAAGAGTTTGGGAATAAGGCAAGTTGGACATGCTGGCACGTTAGACCCTTTTGCAACAGGGCTCCTGCTGGTTGGTTTTGGAAAGGGTACAAGGTTGCTTGAGTACCTTCAAGGGGAAACCAAGATATACCAAATTAAGATGAAATTGGGATTGATTACCGACACGTTCGATATCACTGGAACAGTGATGGAAGAAAATGAAATAGATGCAGATGAATCAACGATTTTGGAAGCAGTGAAATCTTTTGTTGGAACGTATGCACAAGTACCACCAGCATATTCTGCAAGAAAATACCAAGGAAAGAAATTGTACGAACTTGCAAGAAATGGGAAAATTATTAACCTACCACCAAGGGATGTGAAAATACACGAGATAAGTAATGTGACAGTTGAAATACCATACGTTGAGTTTACAGCCAAAGTTTCTGCTGGCACTTACATCAGGAGCTTGTGTATGGACATTGGCTACAAGCTTGGCTGTGGTGCAACAGCGATAGAACTACGAAGAACACAAGTAGGTAAATTCAAAGTTGAAGATGGTGTAAGGGTCGATAGGTTGAATGAGGTAGAAAGAATAGAGGACTTACAAGCTTTTGTGCCTTTAGAAGGCATGCTTGATTACCCGAAGATATGGGTTGCAGACAAAGATAAGATATATAACGGTATCCAACCAAAAGTATCGGATTTGCAATGGTATGAGAAATTTGAAAAAGATGATATGATACAGATCTTTTATCATGATAAACTCGTTGCGATAGCTATAGCGGAACGTAATTCAGAGTTCATAGATACACTTGTAAGGCAAGGTCGAAATGAGCGCATAGCAACGCTCAAAAAAGTTATAAAAACAGAGGGGGAGTAAAAGATGAAAGTTGGAATTGTTGGACTTTCCCAAGTTGGCAAGACTACAATATTTTCTCTCTTAACAGGTATGAATGTTGATCTATTCTGCCAAGAACATCAAAAGGGTACGGCAAAAGTGCATGATCCGAGAGTGGATATACTTGCGAAAATGTATGAACCGAAAAAAGTCACCTATGCTACACTTGAATTCTATGACACGCCAGCTTTGAAGATAAACGATAAAAAAGAACGTACAGCCGTGTTCAACGCAATTCAGAATGTGGAATCACTTATGATCGTAGTGAGAGCTTTTGAGAATGATGCTGTCTCTTATCCAGAAGTTGAAGAGCCGATAGAACAGTTGAAGGCAACGTTAGATGAGTTTCTATTCAGGGACTTAGATGTCGTTACGGGAAGAATAGAGAGGTTGGAAAATGCCAAGCGAAAGCTCGAATTGAGGGAAGAGATTGAACTGAATTTGCTCAAAAGACTGGAAGAGGCTTTAGGAAATGAACAACTACTTTCAAGAATAGACCTCACAGAAGAAGAAAAGAAGATGGTTGGAGGATTTTCACTTGCTACACTCAAGCCGATAGCAGTTGTAGTTAACGTAGACGAAAAACAGTTCTCAGACAAAAACTACGAGACGAAAGACCAAATTATAGAATTATGCAATGAAAATGGATTCGCTTATGTAGAACTTTGTGGTAAATTAGAAATGGAGCTCAATGCACTTAGCGAGGAAGAAAAGATGGAACTACTCAAAGACCTTGGAACAGAGGAAACAGGTATCCAGAGATTATCGAGGGCGCTGTATAATCAGTTTGGACTCGTATCATTCTTTACAGTTGGAAAGGATGAAGTGAGAGCGTGGACTTTAAGGAAAGGCTCAACAGCTCTGGATGCTGCAGGTACAATTCACAGCGATTTGGCACGCGGATTCATAAGAGCAGAGGTAATCAAGTACAGTGATTTGATAAATCTGGGTTCCGAGAAGGCAGTAAAGGATGCTGGACTGATGCTTCTAGTTGGTAAAGAACATGTCGTGCAAGATGGGGATATAATCAACATAAGGTTCAATGTATAACACAGAAAAATAGAAAACTGTGGAGGTGATTATATGTCAAAAGGGGGTCCTATCTCAAAAATAAACGACAATGTGTACATAATCAGAGACAGGGTAACTGCAGTGGTACCCGTAAGTTCTACCATCTCAAGAAGAATAAGGTCAAGCAATCAACTGGGTGGGAATATGATTAACTTGACCTACGGTAAGGAATGTAAAACAGTAGTTTTCATAAACAGTGGACATAGCATATTACTCGCAGAACCTGCAATGGAAGTAAGAAAGATGGTCTGGGGAGAAGAGTAGTATTGGAAAGACCAGGAGGGGCTAAACCCGTCTACAAAAGGGTTGTATTCCGTATAACCAAGCACAATCGATACAGTATAACAGCACTTGTCGCTGCCATAATTGCTAAACTTGACGTGCAAGTTTATGAAGCAAAGAATATAGACACTATACTGCAGTATCCTGTTGAAGGTACTGCAGTTGCTTATTCTTTTACCACTTTTGACCTAGATGCAGTTACTGGGGAGATCAATATACTGAAAGACAACGGATATACGCTCATAGCAGGAGGTCCACACGTAACGGCTATGCCCCAAGATATGTTAACACTTGGTTTTGATTATGTATTCTTGGGCGATGGTGAAGAAAACATCATCGAATTTCTCAAAGGCACCAAGCCGGAATCTGGGACCTTCGATGGAGTCACCAAGAGAGTAAATCTTGATGATTATCCACCGATATGTGAGGAAAAGAAATTATTCATGCCAATAGAAATCTCGCGCGGTTGCCCATTTAACTGCGGGTACTGTCAGACACCGAGACTTGCTGGAAAGCTTGTGCGCCATAGGTCCATAGATAATATCATTGAATACCAGAAGATTTCCGTCGCACATAGAAAGACAGTTGCAAGGTTCATCACACCGAATGCATTTGGTTATGCAAGCAAGAACGGAATCACACCGAATGTCGAGGCAATAGACGAACTACTCTTCAAAATCAAATCCACAGGCGTCACTGAGATATACTTTGGCACGTTTCCATCCGATGTAAGGCCAGAGAGCATAACGGATGAAGTAATAAAGGCCATAAAGAAATATATTGATAACGACTATTTAGTTATCGGTGCACAGAGCGGGAGCAATAGGATACTCAACATGATCCAGCGAGGTCATACGGTAGAAAAAGTGGAGGAAGCACTAGAAATACTTGCAAACAACGGGTTTTATGCAAAAGTTGACTTTATATTTGGATTTCCTTTTGAGACCAGAGAAGATGTAGAAGAGACATTTAAATTCATAGAGAAAATAGTAGAAAAATACAACGCAAAAATCCACGCGCACACGTTCATGCCATTACCAGGCACGCCACTCTTCGAATATGGACCAGGTACATTGAAAGAATACCAGAGGAAATTCTTAGGACAACTAGCTTCTAAAGGCATATTGGACGGGTATTGGATAGAGCAAGAGAAACTAGCTAAGAAAGTTCAAAAATATATGGCTTCTGAATAATAACACTTTCTCAGCACAAACACAACCTGATAACTCCCAGCATCTTTGTATGATCCATTCATGAATCTGTTCGTATTTCTTCTTCGGTCCCCTTTTCTTAAATGTGCCCACTTTACTTTTTACATTCCCATTCTTACACCTTTCAAACCTCTTGACTGCTGTAGCTCGCCTCACATGAGTCAAATCACAATATTGTGTTATCATCTCGCTCTTGCTTTTCTTGCTCGATTTCAAATATTCTTCTATCATCCTTTTTGTTAGTTCCATGTCGAATGCCTCCATACATCCCTGCCTCCTCCCAAAAGAGTCAAGGATATGATATCATTTCAAAGACATGCAAATACGATCTAACCAATCTTTTTCACGGACATTTAATATGATCTAACGCGCAGAGTTGACATTCGTTATTGAAAATGATAAAATAACCAATAATAATATCCAGCAAAAGATTATTAGGACCTATGATTGCAAAGCAAGATTCAAATTAATTAGAAAGGATTGAGAAAATACTTGATGGCTAATACTACTAAGCACGTTGAAAGGAAAAAGAAAACTTTGGAAAATACACTGAATACACTAGATCTCAAGGTTAGAAATTCTAAGAATTTTTGGTGGTGGTGGACGACCGGTGGTTGTCCACCTCTTGTCTGTTTGACTTCTACTAAGTTGCAACGTGCAACTTAGCATAAGGCAAGAGTATATTAAGCAATTAGGTGGGCAATTACCGGGTATGGAAAAATCATACCCGGTTTTTTTATTTGCTATATCTTGGCTCTATCTTGTCAAACATAAACTAAGAACCACTCAAATCCATAAGGGAGGGTGAAGAAGATGAGAAGAGAGTATGTTTACCTGAAAGTGGAAGAGATACCGAAACACTATTACAACGTACTGGCAGATCTGCCATTCCAACTCGACCCGCCACTTGATCCAGAAACAATGGAACCCATCAGCCCGGAGAAACTACTTGCCATATTTCCAGAAAGTTTGATCGAACAGGAAATATCTGCAGAGAGATTCATCCCGATTCCTGAACCCGTGCTGAAAGAATATGCAGTCTACAGACCAACCCCTTTGATAAGAGCAGCGTTTCTTGAAGAGTACTTAGGTACCAAGACAAAGATATACTACAAGTACGAAGGAGGTAACCCGACTGGAAGCCACAAAGTAAATACAGCACTTGCACAGGCGTACTACAACAAAAACTCAGGTGTGAAGACATTGGTAACCGAGACGGGAGCTGGGCAGTGGGGTAGTGCTCTTTCGTATGCTGGAAAAAAGTTTGGGCTTGAGATCAAGGTATTCATGGTAAAAGTAAGCTATGAACAAAAGCCATTTAGAAAACACCTGATGAATCTTTTCGATGGCACGGTGAACCCAAGTCCAAGTAATCTAACTGACTTCGGCAAACAATTCGACGAATCACATCCTGGAACTTTGGGGATAGCCATATCAGAGGCTATAGAAACTGTCCTAAAAAGTCAGAATGCGAAATACTCGCTTGGTAGTGTGCTCAATCATGTTTTGTTACATCAGACCATCATTGGGCTTGAACTGAAAGAACAACTGAAGAAAGTCGGACTAGAACCTGACATGATCGTGGCATGTCATGGAGGGGGATCTAACTTCGGAGGTACCATTCTTCCATTCATACCTGATCTACTTGATGGAAAGAACATAGATCTTGTAGCTGTTGAACCAGAAAGTTGTCCTTCACTAACAAAGGGGGAATACAGATACGATTTCGGAGATACAGCAGGCTTAACACCACTACTGAAGATGTATACCATGGGCAAAGATTTTGTACCTCCTTCCATACATGCTGGTGGCCTAAGATATCACGGAGCATCTCCAATAGTCTCAAGGTTATATCATGAAAAAATGGTAAAAGCTGTCAATATCTCACAAGAAGAAGTATTCAATGCAGGGAGGATATTTGCCCAAGTTGAAGGGATAATACCCGCACCAGAATCAGCACATGCAATAGCATATGTAATGAAAGAAGCTAAGAAAAATGACAAAGATTCGATAGTATTTACCTTATCTGGTCATGGTTATCTTGATCTTTCGGCATATTCGATTAATGGAAAATAGAGATGCTCCACCATCTCATAGTTTTTGCCAAGCTTTTGTTTCTCCACGTGAACTACAAAGTACATAGTTCGCAAGTAAAAAGCTATTTAAATTCAAGAATCGGGCTCCATAGCCCGATTCTTCTTCTTCGTTTGCTCATATCTTCCACACTACATTTAACATCTCTTGATAAAACGCTTTCTCAAAAGGTATAACCAAATTGCCAGTTCTAAGACATAGCATGCTATCCAAACTAATGACTATTTATATTGTGAGAAAGTGCCTCAAAATCTCAAGTATTTGGAGAATAGAGGCATTTTAGAATGGTTTCTAACAATATTTTCAGAATTTGGTAGAATAACGTATTTGGAGAAATATTTGCAAATCTATATCATTGAATCGATGGTATTGAGAAAACGTTTAACCACTTGGAAAAGTGTGGGAGAAGAGCTAATTGATGTGAAGTGGAGGTTTATAAATGGTAAAACTTAGAGATATTGCAGAAGAAACGGGTTACTCTATTTCAACAGTTTCAAAGGCATTATCAGGAAAAGGGAGAATGAGTGAAGAAACGAGGAATACCATATTATCTGTCGCTAAACAGCTGGGTTATACTCCTGACTTCTATGCAAAGAGTATGGCATCGAAGACAAAAATTCTTGTTATAGGATTGATAGTACCGGATATCACAAACCCGTTTTTTGCATATCTTACCCGTGGTGTTGAGAGGGCCTGTGGTGAGACTTGTTTGTTGGTGCTTATGGATTCATTTAGAAGTTTGCACAGAGAGGAACAACTTATAAGAACTGCGAGATTTTATGGTGTAAATGGAGTCATCGTTGGTAACTCCCGTGTGAATGACGAATTGATAGAAGAGATTTCTAAGTACGTTCCTGTCGTTGTTTTCGATAAGGAGTGCAAATGTGATAATGTCGTTTCAATAGTGGTTGATAACTACTATGGTGCTTATCTTGCAACTAAGCACCTTGTTGAAAATGGTTGTAAAAATATTGTCCACTTTGGTGGTACTCAAGAACTGTACGTTTCAATTCAGCGTGCGCAAGGATATGAAGCTGCCATTAAAGAAAGTAACCTCAAACCACATATTGTAAGGATTGGTTATACATTCGATGATGGCTATAAAGCGGCTAAGAGATTGCTGAGCGAAGGCAAGCATTTCGACGGCGCATTTTGCATGAATGACCTTGTAGCGCTTGGCGTTATGAAGGCTATCAAAGAAGAAGGATTAAAAGTCCCGGAAGACGTCGCAGTTGTTGGGTTTGACGACGACAAGCAGTTATGCGAAGTTACCGTTCCTTCACTCTCATCCGTTAGACAGCCTGTAGAAATGATGGGCGAAACGGCTGGGAAAGCAATTATAGAGCTGATAAACGGCCACTCTAATGCGAAAAAAATCATATTCTCACCATCTTTGATTGTAAGAGATTCAAGCCTCAGAGGGGGGTAAGAATTATGAAAAGGGTCCTTGTTACTTGTGCACATAGTGATGATGCAGTTATAGGTTGCGGTGGAACGATAAAAGAACTCACGGATAAAGGTATTAGAGTGCTTGCTGTCTCAGTGTGTGGTGATAGGATTGATGGTTTTGATATGGCGATGACGATGCTTGGTGCAGATTTCGTTGCCCTCAAAAATTCATATGGAAAGATAGATGACGATGTTGTGGTAAGCGATTTGAGGAAGGTTTTTGAAGATTTCAATCCTGATCTTATCTTTACACATTGGACAAATGAGATACTGTACGACCACGGATTAGTCTCAAAGCACGTAATAAATCTTGCAAGGCAGTATGAACGAGACATATTGCTTTACGAACTACCAGCCACGAGTGTCGATTTCACTTTTGATGTGGCCATAGATATAACTAGGTCATATGCCTTCAAATTAAAGGCGTTGTTTGAAATGAAGAATGCATTTGATGGAGAGGTATTCAAGAATGAAGTCTTGCCGGCAGTCGTATATGCACCGGGTTATAGAGGAATAACAACTGGGTGTAGATATGCGGAAGTGTTCAAATCTTTGGGAATTCGGAAACCGCTCAGTCCATATGGGAGAAAACTGATAGACATCGAAAAACTTGTATGATTTGTGATTGTCGTTGGAAAGGTGGGATGATAATGAAAAAATTCAGAATCGGGATGATCGGTGCAGGAAAGATTGCAGAGGTGCTCCACATTCCGAATGTATTGAATTCTGATCTTGCCGAATTAGTTGCTATCTCAGATCCAAATGCCGATAGATTACAGTACATAACCAAGAAATTCTCACTGACAAATGTCAAAGTTTTTAGAGATTACAAAGACATAGTAAATGGTGATCTTGTCGATGCCGTTATAGTTGCTGTTCCGAATCACCTTCATGCTTCTGTTTCTATAGATGCACTCGAACATGGCAAACATGTCTTGGTTGAAAAGCCGATGGCTACGAATAGTATTGAAGCAAATAGAATGGTGGAAAGTGCGAGGAAGAGTGGAAAGGTTCTGATGGTCAATCTTTCTCAAAGATTCTTCCCCCACAATCAAAAGGCAAGAGAGATAATTCAAAGCGGAATGATAGGTGAAATAAGGCTTGTAAAGGCTGTGTTTGGCCATTCTGGGCCGGAAAATTGGACGCAGAATGTTGGCTGGTTCTTCGATAAGGATAAGGCTGCATTCGGTGCATTAGGCGATCTTGGAGTACATAAGATAGACTTGATAAGATATATTACAGGGTTAGAAATTGAAGAATGTGTTGCTCTCACTGCGACTTTGGAAAAGAATGCAAACGTGGAAGATATTGCCAATGGAGTGATGAGGCTTTCCAACGGAGCACTTGCAACGTTGGATGCAAATTGGATAACAAAGGGATTGGAAGAGAACTATGTTGCCATCTATGGGGAAAATGGAACGTTAAAGGTGGGACAGACAGACCCCACAAAGATCGACCTATACATGGTAAAACCCATTGCATACCATGGCGAGATAGTCCTCAAACCATTGTTTACAAACGAAGACCCTTATTGGAAATTACCAGTGGCTGATCATTTCATAAAGGTCTGCTTAGGATTGGAAAAACCCATAATTAGACCAGAAGACGGTTCGATTTCAATCAGGATAATAGAGAAGTTCATAGAATCAAATAGACTGCAGAAGGTTGTGAAGATCAATGACTGAAATGCCCGTATTGCATGCGAGAAATGTATCGATGAAATTTGGTGAGGCATTGGTCCTCGATAATGTGGATGTTGAGTTCTATGCTGGAAGAGTCTACGGAGTAGTGGGCGAGAATGGTGCTGGAAAGTCTACCTTAATGAGAATACTTTCCGGCTTTCTGCAGCCAATTTCTGGACAGATTCATTTTGAAGGTAAGCAAACAGTCTTAAATCCGCAGAGAGCCAAACATCTTGGGATAGTGTTGGTTCCACAAGAGTTGAATCTTGTTGAACCGCTCAGAGTCTACGAAAATATATTCCTTGGGGATGAACCTGTAAAGCACATTCTGATAGATAGAAAAGCTATGATAGACAGATCATCGGAAATAATCAAGAGTCTCGATGTGCAGATCGACCCAGCCGAACCCGTCGAGAAGTTATCCACTGGGAAAAAGCAGATGGTGGAGATAATGAAGGCGCTTTCAAGAAATGTCAAAATACTGATCATGGATGAGCCAACAGCATCACTAAGTGAAGATGAAACGAACAAGTTATTCGAGACAGTCCGGAAACTTAGAGATTCTGGTATAGCAGTGATATTTGTATCACATAGGTTGAAAGAGATCATTCAGATAGCTGATGAATTGGTTGTTCTCAGAGATGGGAAGAAGGTATACCAAGGAGACCTGTCCAACTTTTCAGAAGCACAAATCGCAGAAATGATGGTAGGAAGAAAAATGTCTGAAATATACCCAGAAAAACCTACAATAGAGGAAAAGACGGTATTTGAAGTTCAGAATTTGAGTTCAACAGATGGAAAGATAAAGGATGTCTCATTTGCTCTTAAAAATGGTGAAATTCTTGGTTTCTACGGTTTGGTTGGTGCTGGCAGAACCGAGCTAATGCAAACGATAATAGGAATCAGGAAGCTGTCATCTGGCGAGATATTCGTTGATGGGAAACCAACAGTAATCAAGTCTGTAAAAGAGGCAATGAAGAACGGAATTGTGTATCTACCAGAAGAAAGAAAACTTGCAGGGCTTGTTTTGAATTTCGAAGTTTTCAAGAATACTACGTTGATGGCACTGGATAAAATCTCGAAAATATTTACAAAACCCAAAGTAGAGGTGGAAAGATTCGAATATTATAGGAAAAGTTTCGACATAAGAGTTCGAAGCCCTTACCAAATAACGCGTACATTGAGTGGTGGAAACCAGCAAAAATTGGTTTTATCAAAACTTGTTGAGACTGGCGCAAAGATATTCATGTTGGACGAACCAACTAGGGGAGTTGATATAAATTCTCGGTACCAGATATATAAAATCATTTCTGAATTGGCATCAAAAAAACTCGCAAGTTTCATAGTAATTTCGTCTGACTTGCCAGAAATTATAGGACTATGCAATAGGGTAATCGTTATGAGAGATGGAGAAGTTGTTGGTGAAGCAACAGGTGATGGAATAAACGAGGCAAATCTAATCTACTTGGCTCTTGGGTTTTCAGTATCCCAAGATGATGAAACTAGGGAGTGATAAACTATGCATTTGAGGGATATTCTTTCAAAATATGGTATTCTCTTTGCGTTGATAGTCCTCGTTTTGATAGCTGGTATACTCAGTCCTGCTTTTCTCAAGGTAGAGAACATAACAAACATCTTCTGGCAGACATCTTACATTGGAATCATAGCAGTTGGCATGACGTTCATCATGATTGGTGGAGGAATAGACCTTTCTGTTGGTTCGTTTGCAGCACTTATGGGGGCCCTTGCGATTCAGACAGTGAATGCGCTTGGTGATACAACAAGCTCTGTGATATTGAGCATCCTAATTACAATAGCAGTTGGTGCACTACTTGGTGCAGGCAGTGGACTGCTTGTCACAAAGGGTAGAATACCGCCATTTGTTGTTACCTTAGGTGCAATGGCAATATACAGATCACTGGTATTGAATTTCGCAAACGGTGGTGTGTACATGAGTAGATCCTCAAAGTATTCGAGTATTGGCATGATGAGGGTGTTGGGGTTACCTGTTCCAATGATAGTGTTTTTAATATATGTTGTTGTGGCTTCAATAATACTTGAACGCACGAAATTTGGCAGGTATGTTTATGCTATTGGGGCAAATGAAACCGCAGCTCTTTACTCAGCAATTAACGTGGATAGGATAAGGACGGCAACGTATGTAATAGGCGGCATATCTGTTTCGATTTCAGCAGTATTGCTTTCTTCTATGATGAGTTCTGTAAGCTCATCTTCAACGGGTAACGGATTTGAGCTTGATGCTATAGCGGCAGCAGTCATCGGTGGCACGAGTCTGAGTGGCGGAAGAGGTACGATCTTAGGTACATTTTTGGGAGCACTTGTGTTAGGCGTAATAAACAACATGCTCGTTATGTTGAACGTTGCTGTATACCTGCAAGGACTAGTGAAAGGCTTAATAATCATCTCGGCGGTCTTTATACAAAACTTGAGAACCAACGATTGAACTCAACAAGAATGCCCTTTTCAGAGGGCATTACCGAAAAAGGAGGGAGAGGTTTATGAAAAAGGTGCTTGTTTTCGTGTTAGTACTTCTGTCTCTCGTAACATTTGCTGCAGCAAAATACAGAATTGGGGTCGCAATACCTGCTGCAGATCATGGCTGGACGGGTGGTATGGTTTGGTGGGCACAGTACGCTATAAAACAATATGCTAAGGACTCGACACTAGAATTTACATTAGTCACTGCCCGCGAACCAAGTGAGCAAGTAGCTCAAGTACAGACTTTACTTGCAAAGGGCATAGATGCACTTGTCATCAACCCGTACGAATCTGCACCTCTTACACCAATTTGCGTCGAAGCATTTAGAAAGGGAGTGTACACTGTCATAGTTGACAGAGGTATCGAATCCGAAGAGTACAACACTTACATCGCAGGAGATAACTACATGTACGGTTATCTAGCAGGCAAGTATATCGCTGATAAGCTGAAGGGAAAGGGTAATGTTGTCATAATCGAAGGTATTCCATGTTCAATCAACACTGAAAGAGTTGAGGCATTCAAAGATGCTTTGAAACCTTATCCTAACATCAAGATATTGGCACAACAACCTGGAAACTGGAGCAGAGAGACTGCATTCCAAGTGATGCAAACACTTCTAACGAAATTTCCACAGATAGATGCAGTTTGGACTGGCGACGATGATATGCTCCAAGGTGTTATACTTGCACTCCAGCAAGCAAAGAGAGATAAGAACATTGTACTAGTTGGAGGAGCAGGGCAAAAGGAAATTTTGAAGATGATCATGGATGGTAACCCACTTGTTCAAATTGATTTCACATATCCACCAAACATGATCGCTACAGCAATAAACCTTGCCGTAATGCAGTTAAAGGGACAGAATTTAAATGGGTTCTATCAAAAAGGAATGCCAAGAAAAATCATCCTCTCCACAGAAACGATTACCAAGGAAAACGCAAAGGACTACTACTTCCCGGATTCAGTATTCTGATTTTCATCACTCCAAGTTCCACCCAAGGGGGGCACGTACGTGTCCCCTTTAAAAATTGTAGAGCGGAGGTGAAAGAATGAAGATCGGTTTCTTGACCGTACCACTGAACGGCCTAGATATTTTAGAAATCATCCAGTGGGCAGCTGAAAGCGGGTTTGAAGCGATCGAAGTCGCTGTTTGGCCGGTGGAAAACGAAAGAGATTTCTCGGCAACGACTGTTAATGTTGATGAAATAAGGGGTAGTGATATTGAAGAAATACGTGAGACGCTAACGAAGTACGGTATTTTGATTTCATCACTTGCATATTATGATAATAATCTGGATGCAAATCTGGAAAAACGAAAGAAGATAAATGATCACCTCATAAAAGTCATAGACTTGGCACACAACTTAGGTGTTGAACTCGTTGGTACATTCATTGGAAGGGATATTACAAAGACAGTCGAAGAGAACATTTTTGAGTTTGAGAGAGTTTTCAAACCGATCATTGCTTATGCGGAAAGTCGTAATGTCAAATTGATGATAGAGAATTGTCCCATGATAGGATGGCAAAAGGAAGAAACGATTGGCAACATCTTCTATTCACCTGAACTATGGCGTGAGATACTCAGAATTACACCAGATTCATTTGGCATAAACTTGGATCCATCGCATCTATATTGGCTAGGAATAGACATTTTCGATACAATTAGAGAATTTTCTCCAAGGATATTCCATGCACATGCAAAAGATGTTGAAATAGACGAACGAAATCTATACGAGCAGGGTATATTAGGACATTTCGGAACAAACGGCCACGGAAAAAGTTGGTGGACGTATAGGTTGCCCGGGTTCGGTTTGATAGATTGGCAACAGTTCATCCGCGAACTACAAAAGGTTGGATATGATTATGTGCTGAGTATAGAACATGAAGACCCAGTATGGTCAGGTAGCTTGGATAAATCAAAGAAAGGGCTTATACTAGGCTTGAGAAACCTACAGAGCGCATTATGAGGAGCAAAGAGAATCAAGAGTCCTTAATCGTTCGTGCTTCATCATTAATCGGCGAGGAGACTCCAACTTCTGCAAGTTGGAGAGGAATCGCCTTCTCTCCTTTCTTCTTACTAATATCTTAGATTAATAGCGAAACTATGATATACTATTACCAAAGCGAGGTGATGATGTGTACCGCAATCAAAAGCACCAAGTTAGGCATCTCAGCAAGCGAGAGTACATTGCTTTAAGGACGCTATGCAGACTATCGAAAAATTTGTATAATGCAACCTTGTATGCCATTCGTCAGTACTACTTTACTGAGAAGAAACACTTACGCTATGAATCTGCCTACCATGCATTGAAGGATAATGAAAATTACAAGCTCCTTAATACTGACATCGCACAGCAGACAATGAAAGTAGTCGACAGAAACTTCAAGAGCTTTTTTGCACTTATTAACAAAGCAATGCAATGCGACTACAAGTTTTCAAATATCAAGCTTCCGCACTATCTTCCCAAAGATGGATATTTTATGTTAATTATACCCAGATTTACTGTTAAAGATGGTTACTTTACTGTTCCTATGTCAAATGCATTTAAGAAAGAGTTTGGTACAGTGAAGCTGCCATTTCCTAAGAATCTTGACAAGAAACAAGTCAAAGAGATTCGTATTATACCAAAGCATAACTGCAAATTCTTTGAAATTGACTTTGTCTACATACAAGAACAACAAACCATGCAAC
>Ga0209204_1001025_pt1 | contig 27954 bp, 26 predicted proteins | sample AD_JPNMR2_MetaG_FD_184425 | JGI IMG/M metagenome (GOLD analysis project Ga0209204, IMG submission 184425) | Active sludge microbial communities of municipal wastewater-treating anaerobic digesters from Japan - AD_JPNMR2_MetaG (SPAdes) (version 2) | ecosystem: Engineered > Bioreactor > Anaerobic...
TAATTTTTATTTAGGAATAAACTAAAAAAACAAAGTAAAAAAATATTAATCCATTTCCAATGCAGAAAAAATAAGATTTTAGAAAAAAACAAAAAACCCTCGTTGAAAGTTTATTGTCAACAAGGGTTAAATTTCTTTTTATATCCTTTTACAAGATATTGAATTTGCTATAAAACTTGCTTTTATTTTTCAATTGAAAGTAATTCAATTTCAAAAATAAGAGGTGAATAGGGTTTAATTAATCCCCGTTCCTGATCACCATAAGCCAATTCCTGAGGAACATAAATTTTATATTTCGAACCTACTGGCATTAATTTTAGAATTTCCTGCCAACCTTTGATTACTTGATTGACATAAAATACACTAGGCTCTTTACGTTCTACAGAACTATCAAAAACAGTTCCATCTATTAATGTACCGTGATAATGAACTTTTACTTTACTACTATCAGTCGGTATGGGACCATTTCCTTTTTTGATAATTTCGTATTGCAAGCCACTTGGAGTGATAATTACTCCCGGTTTTTTGGCATTTTCTTTTAAAAATAATTCTCCTGCAGCTTTAGTGGCAGCATATTTTTTTTCAATTTGTTTAGCCTGCCGATTTTGCATGGTGCTCTGCAAATATACCTTTGCTTCTTCTGGTTCCATTTGAATATTTGATCCCCTTAGCCCATTCACCAATCCTTGTTTAATAAGGTTGATATCAGTACTTAAAGTTGAGTCACCCATTAAACCTATTTTTTCCTGCTCTTTTAGTGAAGCCCCAATTTGAGCACCTAAAAAAGAAATTTCCAGATGTTCTTTTTCTACTTTCGATTTAAGTCCATCATTCATGCCTTTGATAAGGGATTTTATGGTTTCATCAGAAGAGTCGCCTTGTAAATAATAATTTTTAATACCATCTCCATTGGCAACACCAAAAGCATAGTTTAAACTGTCAAGTTGGTTTTTCAGAACTGGTTTAGCTGGTTTGTTACTATTACAGGAAGCAATGGCAAAAGCAATTAGAATGATGAGAACCGAGAATATATTAATCTTTTTCATTTCGAATTAGTTTATTGTTATAAATTTTATTTCGTATTAAGAGTATCTAATGTGCTCTCTTTTTCAGGAACAGATGGTAAAGCTTGTTCAGAAGCTTTTTTAGCCTGCAATTCGTACATAGTTTTTTGAAGATATTCTTGAGCTTGTTGAGGGCTCATTCCTCCATCAAAATTGTATAAAGCATTGATAATTCCTTGCTTTACCAGCTTTATATTGAAAGCCAGAGTAGTGTCAGCCATCAAACCGTGAGATTCTTGAAATTTTAGCGAAGTGCCAATCTGATAACCTAATTGATACCATTTGTCAGTTTTCTTGCTTTTGTAAGCTTTGTCAAGAGCGTTCATAAATGCTTCGATAGGTTTATCGGAAGAATCATTTTGTAAATAGTAATTTTTTATACCTTCTCCATTCACCAGACCGAGTGTGTAATTTAAGCTATCATTCTGATTGCTCAATTCACTTTTTTTGGCTTCGTACTTATTTTTACACGAAACCATTAAAAATGTAGTCATTACTACTATTAAGGACAAAATACTTAATTTTTTCATTGCATCATTTTTTGATAATGTTATTATTGGTTGTTTTCTTCGTCAGGATTAATTTCGAGCAATTCTACTTCAAAAATTAGAGGTGAAAAAGGAGGTATTACATTTCCGGCTCCTTGTGCTCCATAAGCAAGTTCGTAAGGAATATAAAATTTATATTTTGAACCTACTGACATTAAACAAAGTCCTTCACTCCAGCCTGGAATTACCTGATTTAAAGCAAAAACTATAGGTTCTCCTCGATCAATGGAGCTATCGAACTTAGTACCATCTATTAAAAAACCTTCATAATTGACTTTTACTTTGTCAGTATTAGCAGGTTTAGGTCCTTCAGTAGCTTTTAAAATTTCATATTGTAAGCCACTTTCCGTAGTTATTATTCCTTCTTTTTTCTTGTTTTGTTCCATAAAGGCAATCGCTGCAGTTTTTCTCTCCTCAGAATCTTTGGCTTGAGCTGCAGTAAAATAATCTCTCAAATAGTTGTTGGCAGAATCAAAAGACATAATAGCTGAATCGCCTTTCATAGCTGTAGCAAATCCTTTGATTATCAAATCAACGTTAGTTTTACCACCAGGAATAGTTTTTATATTTTTTAAAAAATCGTTCCCTACCAGCAGACCTAAGGCATAACTCATTGAATCTACATTATTGGTAAAAGTTATATCTGATTGATTTTTCCTCTCAGTTTTCTTAGGTTTTTTTGCTTCAGCGGATATAATCAATAATGTGATAGAAAAAAATAAAATGATGGTTTTCTTCATTGATAAAAAATCTAAATGTTTTTATACATGTTAACTTAAAATGAACAAGTGATTTATAAGCGGTGCAAAGATAGTTAATTTATTACACAATAACATGTTAATATTTCAAAATTATCGTAGTGAGACTACAATAGGAATTTTAGCCTGTTTTTTTATTCCTAAGTCAGGTTGAATCATTTCAAAATAAAGCACATAAATGCCTGGATTGGCAATTTTGCCATCGCTTGTTTTGCCGTTCCAGAGAAAAAATCCTTCGGAAGCGAGCAGTACATTTGAAAGCAATTGACATACTTTTACACCAACAGCATTAAAAATTGTTGCAGTAGCAACAAAACCATTCGTTGCTGTTTTGTAATGAATAAGACATACATCTTCCACACCATCATTGTCAGGTGAAAAAGCTTCTGGGTCTGCCCATATAAATCTTTCAGGTTCCATTGAAATATCAATTTCTCTATATTGAGAATTTTTATAACCTGGTGTTCCATAATTTACTTCAAAAGCTGCTGAATGCCATGATTGTGGATCCTGTGAAGGAAGAGAGGGATTAATTTTTTCCAATGAAACACCTTTTGGATTTTTTATCATAATGTGATGCCATTTTACATTATAGGTCAATTCATCATAAATCGTATCCTTGTTATTGTTAGCTAATACCAAAGTAGCACTTTCGTTGTTAAGATTTGACCAACTGGTAGTAACAACATAACTTTCAGGTGGATAATGGTAATAATTTAGCAATGAATCAGCATTGGGACAAACAGCTAAGCAACCAGCAGGTTTTAAAAGCGTTCCTTTAGGAATTTCGTGTCCTGTATTAAGATTCCCATCTTTTTTTCGAGTAGTAAATACTATACCTGAAACATCCAGCAATTTTTCAGAACGATTGAAAATTTCAAGATACTCCGTTGAATTTAGAGGATTATCAAACATGATTTCATTGAAAACCAGATCACCCATTTCAATTGGTTCAGTTATGCCTGTTATTTTTGTTGTATTTAAAAGAGGATTTCCTGCTAAATCAGTTGCCTCGTTAATTTCCAAAGTATAGATTTTACCACGTTGAAATTCATTTTCAAAAGTGAGTATTACAACGGTTTTGTCGACAGATATTTCAATATTAGAAGGTGTTCCTATTTCTTCATTTACAGTAAAAGTTGCCTGCAAAAAATCCATCGGCTCAGAAAACTGTAATTTTAACTGATTAGGAGGTAAAAGAGTAAGTTGTTCCCATTGAGGTGATTCCATATCAACAGCTTTATTGCCCCTAACCAAAATATCGTCAAAATAATAAGCTGAACCAGTTGTGCTGGTATTAGCATACATTAATCCGAAATAAAGACTTTGTTTGATAGCTAAATTCTGAACGGTTCCTTCCAAAAAGTAGTCATTTTCAGATGGCAACTTGCTGTATAGTGAAAAATTACCATTCTCGTCACGAGTAACTTTAATTTTTATTTCAACAGGATTTCCGTCTGTACGTTTTTCAACTCCATCAATTAATTTAGTCTTTTTTATTCCCTCTTGTAGCCATAATGAAACATTATCTTTGGTATCACCAATTTTAACAAAATAGCCATTACAGCCATCGGTTATATCGTTTGTATTTGAAACAATATAAACACTTGCATAATTGGACGAGGAAGTAGTATAAGTGATTTTCACCCATACTTCCCAAATAGCATCATCTATGGTTTCAGAAGGCGTGAACAAAAAAGAAGTAGAAGTCATTGGAGCTTTAGATTGAAGTTGGAAGGAATTATTAATAAAAAAATTGGAAATATTTCCTGTCCATGTCGGATTGTTGGTAAAATCACCATCTGAAAAATTCTCGATTAACTGACCAAAACTTAAAAGAGGAGAAAAAAGAATAAAAAGTAAGCTTAATTTTCTCATTTTTTAGTATATTTCAACGAAATGGACTATTTTTGTAATCTGAAATTTAAAGATAAATCGAACAAAAATAATAAATTATCTAATCAATTCAAGAAAGTTTTCAGAAAAATAAAAAATTTAAAAATGATGAGAGTAGCAATTGTTGGTGCCAGTGGTGCCGTTGGACAAGAATTTTTGCGTGTGTTGTCAGAACGCAATTTCCCGGTTACAGAATTATTCCTTTTTGGTTCTCACCGGAGTGCAGGGAAAGAATATGAATTTAACGGGAAAAAAATTCCTGTCAAAGAATTGAAACATGGTGATGACTTTAAAAATATAGATTTAGCTTTTACTTCGGCTGGAGCAAGCGTATCCAAAGAATTCGCTAAAGATATTACCAAATTTGGTACCGTAATGATCGATAATTCTTCTGCCTTCAGGATGGATGAGGATGTTCCTTTAGTAGTACCAGAAGTAAATGCCAGCGACGCAAAAAGCCGTCCCAGAGGAATTATTGCCAACCCAAACTGTACCACTATTCAAATGGTAGTAGCTTTGAATGCAATAGAAAACATTTCTCATATCAAAAGAGTACATGTTGCAACTTATCAAGCTGCAAGTGGAGCTGGCTCCGCTGCTATGGCTGAATTAGAATTGCAATACAAGCAAATTTTAGCTGGTGAATCACCCACTGTAAACAAATTTCCTTATCAATTGGCATTTAATGTTATACCACAAGTTGATGTCTTTACTGAGAATGGTTATACTAAAGAAGAAATGAAAATGTATAATGAAACGCGCAAAATTATGCATTCTGACGTCGAAGTAAGCGCTATGTGTGTAAGAGTTCCAACCCTGAGAGCTCATTCTGAAAGCATTTGGGTAGAAACAGAACGTCCAATTAGTGTAGAAGAAGCTCGCAAAGCTTTTAAAAATGCTAAAGGAGTGATTGTGATGGATAATCCTGAGGAGAAAGTCTATCCTATGCCAGCATTTCTTTCTGGGAAAGATGAAGTATTTGTAGGACGCATTCGTAAAGATTTAAGTTGCCCAAATGGAATTACTTTTTGGTGTGTTTCCGATCAAATAAGGAAAGGTGCAGCATTGAATGCGGTACAAATAGCTGAATATCTGATTAATGAGCATGATATTTAATTATATGTTTTGGAATTATTCCTGGGACTAATCGAGGAGGTAGAGGAATTGTTCCTCTGCCTTCTTATTTTACTGTCGCTGCTCTCGTACACGGCGATTTGTTACTAACGTTACTAATTATTCATACCTCAATTAATGATTTGATAGACAAGAAATAATGAAGTTCGATTTGACTATTTCCACCCTGATTATCAATATATTAACAATTATATTTACTCAAACTTTTTTCTGTAGCGAAGGAGCAGATATTTTTCAAAACCAGCTCTGCTGTTTTAGGGTAGTTCATGATCAATACAAATAGTTCATCAATATCCTTTTCTAATGCTTCATATATTTCAGTTATAAAAATAATTTCCAAAGACATTTGTCAAGTGTTTGCTGTAAACATTCAGTATTCATTGCCCTGAAAAGTTCACCTATTGTTCGTAAATTCAACTAATTAATGCAACTTTTTCAGGGGAAATAAAAGGTTAATAAAATATTTTTTTAAGACAAGAGGCTGTTTCAAAAAATAAAACAACCTATTATAATTACAAACTATCGCCAAAATCTTCCTTAAATTTTGTCATAAGTTTTTGTGGCCAATCATTTACCGGCTCAAGACCTCCCATAAAGAAACGAAGTACGGGTGGCTCATAAACAAATCGAAGTCCACCGATGAGCTCACGATTATCGTACAGCCAATTCACGCGGTCCTCGACATATTTTATTTGGGATAGTGTGAACACGCGTCTTGGAATAGCTAAACGCAACAATTCCATATCAGCATAGGTTTCATTACCATATTCGTCACGCTGATTCGAGATAGTTCCCCGTTCCATTCCCCGAATTCCTGAAATCAGAAAAAGTGCCGCGGCAAGTGATCCGGCAGGATATTCTTTTTGTGGAATGTGTGCACATATCTGCATCGCATCCAAATGAACACCGAGTACGCCGGCTGGTTTTATGACTGGAATGCCTTTCTCATCAAGTGCTTGTACAAGATACTTAATGAAATTAGGACTTTGACAGATAATTGTTTCATCCAATGTTTCATACAGTCCAACTGCCATAGCTTCCATTTCGCGTACTGACATGCCGCCGTAGGTGAGAAATCCTTCAAAAAGCGGAATCAGCGCTTCCAATTCGTGATAAATTTCATCACTGTTTGTACATATTCCACCACCGCGTGATGAACTGAGTTTACGAGCCGAAAAATATACCAAATCAGCTAAACCGGTCATGGTTTTTATTATTTCACCTAATGAAGCATCTTTAAATTCTTCCTCACGCTGCTTCACCAGATAAGCATTTTCGCCAATCAGGCTTGCGTCGAGCACAAGTCGAATCTTATATTTGTCGGCTATAGCTCTCACATCACGTAAATTTTGTACTGAAAAAGGTTGTCCTCCAATCAAATTGGTAGATGCTTCCATGCGAATGAACGGGATATTTTCTGGTCCATGTAGTTGAATAATTTCTTCCAATTTTTCGAGATTCATATTTCCTTTGAAAGGATGCGAAGAATCAATCACATAAGCTTCATTATAAAGCAGTTCGGCAATTTTCCCACCATATTGGGTGATATGTGCCATTGCTGTGGTAAAATGGTAGTTCATTGGTATGATGCTTCCTTTTTTTACATAAGCGTATGAAATAATGTTTTCGGCTGCACGACCTTGATGAACAGGTAGATAATATTTTTTATCCAAAACATCCTGAACAGCTTTCAACAGCCTGTAAAAACTCTGGGATCCAGCATAAGCGTCATCAGCCTGCATCATAGCAGCCATTTGATTATCGCTCATAGCATTGGTGCCACTATCGGTTAGCATATCCAAAAAAACGTCTTTGGTGTTCAACCTGAAGGTGTTATATCCCCCTTCCTGCAAAGCTTCCAAACGTCTTTCGATTGGCACAAGATGTAATTTCTGCACTATTCTTACTTTGTGTAATTCGAGAGGAATGTTTTCGCCTTTGTAAAATTTGATTTCTTGCATGATAAAAATGATTAATAATATAGAAGTTAATTTATTTAATATAAAACAGTAGTATTCTAAAAAGTGTGTAAAGAATAATTTTAATTGAATGCAAAATTAGTCATTTTCCCATTGAAATTTCATCATTTCATAAATAAGATGAGGAACAGCTTAATTTGCAATTTCTCTATCCTTTCATTTTGTGCTTTTTATTTGATTTTCCACGTTTTTTGAAACGTTTTTTGTGTCGGCCAAAATAATGTGGGATTTACTCAAACACGCTACATATTTTTTATCTTATCATAAAAAGTAAGCAAAAAATGGTCAACTTTTTTCAGGACGTGACATTAACAATTCAAAACTCCCAACCTCGCAACTTTTCAATTATTTTTTCTGTTTATCTTTCTGGATAATCTCTACTTTTTTGGTTTTTGCCATTGTTGCATTTCTAATGTTCGTATTTTTTACTACATTTTCTGCCAGTTCACGAAAAACAGTAGAAAGAATACGATTTTCATTCAGGGCAAGTGGCTCACCAGCATCACTTGATACTCTGATACTTTCTACTATAGGTATTTGTGCCAAAAGAGGAATGTTGAATTCTTCTGCTAACTTTTTTCCTCCTTCTTTTCCAAAAATATAATACTTATTTTGTGGCAATTCAGCAGGCGTAAACCACGACATATTTTCGACCAGTCCCAGAAGTGGCACATTGATTTTTTCGTCCCGAAACATATTTATAGCTTTCCGTGCATCGGTCAATGCTACTTCTTGAGGGGTGGTAACAACAATCGCTCCAGTAATTCCTATTGTTTGTACCAAAGTTAAGTGAATATCACTGGTTCCAGGCGGTAAATCCATGATGAAATAATCCAATTTTCCCCAGTAGGCATCTGTAATAAGCTGATTAAGAGCATTACTTGCCATCATACCTCTCCAAATCAACGGACTTTCAGGATCAATAAAAAAGCCTATAGAAAGAATTTTTACTCCATATTTCTCAACTGGAATAATCATATCTTTCTCATTAATATTTTCTAAGAAAGGACGAGCATCTTCAATTCCAAACATTTTAGGAATAGAAGGACCGTAAATATCGGCATCCAATAAACCCACTTTGTAACCTAAAGAAGCAAGAGCAGCCGCTAAATTCGCTGCAATAGTGGATTTCCCTACACCACCCTTCCCAGAAAAAATGGCAATAATATTTTCTACTTCTGGCAAAACGGGAGCTGGTTTGGGTACTTCTTTGGTAATCGGTGTAATGTTGCCTTTGATATCCACTTCTGGCGAAACATAAGTTAAAATAGCTTGTTCAGCAGCTTTCACAACTGATTTTATAAAGGGATCGTTCGGTTTATCAAAAATCAGCGAAAAACTGACTTTGTTCCCTTCAATACGAATATTATCCTGTACCATCTCGAGAGAAACAATGTCTTTCCCTTTTCCAGGATATTTTACATGACTTAATGCATCAAGAATTAACTTTGGGTAAATTTCCATAATTGAATTTGAATAATGTTGACCTGATTAATGTAAAATACATAAACTAATTTTTGTTTCTACCAAAGCTTCTATATGTATCACGTTCAATTTCAATATCAGGCTCAAAAAATGTTTCTCTTTTTTCTAAATTGAATTGTAAGTATTTAATTTTTAATCCTCTTTCTATCCATTGTGACTCATAAAAGGTTTGAATTTTAAGAGCAGGATCATTGTTGTCAGAATTATAAACATCTTCTGTTATATATCTTACAGGATAATGATTAATTTTTACCATTTCACAAGTATAAGTAAACATAAAATTGCTGTCGGTCTTTAAATGAATAAGTCCACTAGGTTTTACAAATTGCTGATAAATTTTCATAAAATGAGTAGAAGTCAACCTTTTTCGAACTTTTTTCATTTGGGGATCGGGAAAAGGCAACCAGATTTCACTTACTTCGTTCTCGCCAAAAAAATAATGAACAGCTTCAATGTTGGTTCGTAAAAAAGCCACATTTTTCATTTGCTTTTCAAACGAATATTTTGCACCTGTCCACATTCGTGCTCCTTTGATATCAATGCCAATGATATTTTTTTCAGGATAAAGTTCTGCCAATCCAATGGTGTATTCTCCTTTCCCGCAACCCAATTCGAGAATAATGGGAAAATCATTTTGAAAAAAATCCTTGTTCCATTTTCCTTTTAAATTGAATTCGGTATCACTTCGGTAAAAAGGATAAGCAGGAAATTGAAAAACATGAGGAAATGAATTCATATCCGCAAATTTCGATAATTTATTTCTGCTCACTTTAATTGTGTTTTTTGGGTGAAGAAATTTTTTCGACTTTCAGCCCAACATTGCTGATGCCCGGAAGTACTTCATTTCTCATTCCCTGAATAATTTGAAAAGTATAAGTGCCACTTTGTTTAAAACACTCATTTTGCTTGTATAAGACAGGCATTTCAAAAACATTGCCTACACCGGAGCCAAGCCATTTTCCATGAATATCAGCCAAATAGCATTCTATCGTGTCTTTGATAGGCAACGTACTATGTGGTGGCTGAATGTTAAGAAAAAGCCATAAATTCTGATAAGGATATTCCCCTCTATTACGGATGTTTATATAGACATTATAAAGTGAAGAAGTGTCTGTGATATTTACTTGAAAAGTTAGAACACTGTCTTTATTCCAGCCTTGTGGAGGTAAAGTTTTGTATTCCAGAAAAGTTTCATGATGAACGCAAGCTGTTCCTATTATTCCTACAAAAAAGAAAATTATAAGTTTACTTATCTTCTTTATTTTCATTTGTTCTATTGTTTTCTGCGTTTTTTCTCAACTTTAGTGACTGATTGGTTGAATTTGCCTGCTTTTTTTTATTTTTTCCTTTATTTTTATGCTGATGATAATTTCTTTTTTCGTCAAAGCGAGTAATATTATCTTGGCATACATAATTTTCTGTATTTTGCTCTTGTTGAGCTATTTCTTCGGATACTTGGTCTTCCAATTTGTCAGGTTTAATGCCTTGCTTATTGAGAGCTATGACTTCTTTTGCTCGTTGAACTGAAATAGTAATGAGGTTAGTCCCCATATTTTGAGCAGTGGAATAAGATATTAATCCTTTAAACACATCGGTTTTAAAATGAAAATAAGTATTGTCTAAGGTTTCCAATTGAATTTCTTTTGAAGGGAAATCTTTTATGGCATCCTGATAAGAGTCAAGTTCGTAATTCATACAACATTTCAGCTTACAACACTGACCTGCCAATTTTTGTGGATTTAACGACAGATCTTGACAACGGGCAGAGCTTGTGACTACTGAATTAAAATTAGTCATCCAGCTCGCACAACACAATTCTCGTCCGCAGGGACCAATTCCGCCAATGCGTCCAGCTTCTTGACGAGCTCCGATTTGTTTCATTTCAATACGCACGTGAAAAGTTTCGGCAAAAACTTTTATTAATTCTCTGAAATCTACACGTTCATCAGCAATGTAATAAAAAATAGCTTTACTGCCATCTCCCTGATATTCTACGTCGCCAATTTTCATTTTCAGATTCATCTTTTCAGCAATCTGACGGGCTTTAATCATGGTACTGTGTTCCTTATTTTTGGCTTCCTTGTATTTTTCAAGGTCGGTTTCTTTCGCTTTTCGATAAATACGCTTGATTTCTATTTTCTCAGGATCAATTTTATTTTTTTTCATTTGCAGTAACACCAGCTTTCCAACCAGTGTAACTTCTCCTATATCATGGCCGGGAGAAGCTTCTACTGCCACCATATCTCCTTTTTCCAATGGAATTTTATTGCTGTTCAGATAATAACCTTTTCGTGTGTTTTTAAATTGAACTTCAACAAAATCAGTTTCTTTTACTGACTCAGGAAGATCACACATCCAGTCAATTGCACTCAATTTGAGGGCACTGGTACGGTGACATCCTTTTTTGTTAATATTATAGCCACCAATATCTAATTTGTATTTCATATCTAAAATAAACTAAAAACAAGAATTTATTAAAAAATATCTTTTTGAAAATGCCAATGTGAAATTACAATTTATTTTTTCAACAGCATAACTACTTTCATTAGCAAATCAAAAAATACCATTTTAGGATTTACATTACGTTCAATATGATTTTCTGCTAAAGCAAATTCATTCATCAACTCCTCAACATTTCGTTCGTTGATGAAAGGTGAAAAACCCGATGAAAAATCTTTTTCAAAGGAAGTCATGTAATTCAATGCAGGTTCATTCAGGTTAAAAATAAAATTTTCACGAATCATTCTTTGAGCATAAGTCAGAAAATTTTTCTGTCGTTCCCTTCCGCCATTCGACGTAGTAGCCATTTCTTCTGCCCAATTTTTCAAGCTTTTCAAAGCAGCATAATCTTTTTTATTCCCTAACTTCCAGGCTAAACGCATAATCTTCACAAAATGTTCAAAATTCTGCTTATTAATATCGTCTTCATTCAAATAGGATAATGCTTTCAAATAACTTCCTTCTGAAATCTGAGCTACATTAAAAGCTTCTTCTTCAGCAATATGTTCGTTTTTTATCAATCCTTCAATAATTTCTTCTTTATTTAAACGTGGTATCTGAATTTGCTGGGTTCGCGATAAAATAGTAGGAATTATTTTATCAGGCGAATTTGAAACCAAAAGAAAAACGGTTTTTTCAGGTGGTTCTTCGAGAATTTTCAATAATTTATTGGCAGTTTCAAGATTCATTCTTTCTGGCAGCCAGATAATCATTACTTTATATTCAGCTTCGTAAGTTTTTAAATTTAATTTCCTGATGATTTCTTCACTTTCGCTGGTATAAATCATTCCTTGCTTGTTCTCACTACCTATTTTAGCGTACCATTCATTTTCACTGAAGTAAGGATTGTCCAGGACCATTTTCCGAAATTGTGCTACGTAATCATCACAAACTACTAATTTTTTTTTCTCTTGTTTGATGATAGGGAATACCAGATGTAAATCAGGATGAGTGAGTTTTTGATATTTAATGCAGGAAGGACACACGCCGCAAGCATCTGTTTCGGTTTTGTTTTCGCAGCAAATATATTGAGCATAAGCCAAAGCCAATGCAAATTTACCAATACCTTCAGGTCCACATAGCATTTGAGCATGAGGAATACGCTGTTCATTAACGCTCTGGAGAAGTCTTTCTTTTATTTTCTTTTGACCAATGATTTGAGAAAACAACATAATAAAGATTTGAAAATATCCTCTATAAAATGCAAATTTACAAGATAATTTTCAATTTTCATTCGATTATGAGAGGTTAAAAAATACTTTATGCTGAGTTGGTTCATATATTTTTGCAAAATAATCTCTTTCGATTTCTTTTAAACTGGATTCATTTTATCCAAAAATTTTTTTCATAAAAAAACCGTCGACGAAGAAACCGCCGACGGGAATGTTAAAAATTACTTGTTGTTTTTTAATAAATGCTTTCCTACAAAACAAAGGCAATGGAAGCTTTCAGCTCATCGCGAGTAAGACTATAGTTGTCGCTGTTGTTCGTGTCCAGCAATCCCCAATCATAACTCAACCGCAATTGCAAGTTCTGTAACTTAATGCCAGCGCCAACACCCATTTGAATATCAAAGCGAGATTGACGACTGTCTCCGTTATCATCGGTTTTGTAATAATCAATAGTTGGTGGTTCCAATGTCCCTAATGAAGAAGTCACTTTAAACGTAGTTTTTTTGCTGATACCAACATTGAAACTAGGACCCCCAAAAACAAAAACACCAACAGGAGAACCCGTCGGAATAGTAAATGCAAGATGTACAGGGATATCAACAGAATGAAAAGTTGTGGATGTTTTTGCAGTGACCACACCTTCATAAGTTTCCTGTTTGGTTTGATAGTTATAAAACAAACCATACTGTAAGCTGAAAGGACCTTGAATTGTTAGTTCTGCTATTGGACCAACATGAAAACCATTCAGGTTTGACAGGGTATCACCTTCACCAATAAAAGTAGTAGAATTGCTGTAACCTGCTTGCACACCAAAACCTTGTGCATTTAAACTTGAAGCAGCGATAATCACTAAAGATGCCAACAAAAATTTCACTTTTTTCATTTGTTTTGTTTTTTAAAAGTTAATGTTAAAAATGTTTATTCCTGGAAAGGGACAAAAAATATACCGTTCTTTGTAAATAGAAAAATACTCGATGAAAAATTAATAATTATCAGTATATAACTCGGCAATTGAATATTTGTTCATTCTTTTATTTCTTGGAAAGAGGGAACCACTGACATTGCTTTAAGTCATGAATAATATTGTTCATTGTTTCGTCAATTTCAGGATCGATTGGTTGATGAATGGTATTTTCTTTGAACCAACTTATAATTTCTTTGCATCCTTCACGGAAAGAAACTTGTGGATGGAATTCAGGAACAAACTTTTTGATTTTCGAATTGTCAAATATCATACTGTGCGATTTGTCACCAAGTAAACCATCACCCATTTCTTGATTATATTTTGCAATAATTTCTGAGGGGACATGCACCAACTGAGGTTTTACGCCCAGTTCATTTGCCATAATTTCATAAATAGCATTCCAACTAAGCCATTCATCAGAAGTAATATGAAAAGCCTCGTGAATAGCATCCATATTCCCAAGTAAACCTATTACTCCTACTGCAAAATCTTTATTATAAGTTAGTGTCCAGATGGAAGTTCCATCCCCGTGAACAATCACCGGTTCGCCTTTCAACATTCTATGCAGAACCGTATAACCACCGATTAAAGGAACGGTTGTTTTTCCATAAGTATGTGAAGGACGGATAATGGTGTAAGGAAAACCTGATTTTTGATATTCTTCTACCAATAATTTTTCACAGGCAATTTTCTTCCTCGAATATTCCCAATAAGGGTTGTATAACGGTGTCTCTTCTGTAATGGGAAGTTTTTCAAGCGGTTTTTGATAAGCTGAGGCAGTGCTTATAAATACATACTGATGCGTTTTATCCTTAAAAAGTTGAATATCATTTTGAATATCTGTCGGTTCATAAGCAATAAAATCAACCACACTGTCAAAAGTCATTTCTCTGAGTGATTCTGCCACTTTTTTCGTGTCGTGAATGTCAGCAATAATAGTTTTTACTTTTTTAGTTGACTGTATTTCTTGTGTTAATCCTCTGTTTAAGTGATAAACTTCTATTCCTTTATTAATAGCTATCTCTGTGCAGGCTGAGCTTAAATTCCCTGTTCCACCTATAAATAAGACTTTCATAAGCGATTATTTTTATATTTCTGAAAATTATTACAATTAATATAACTTGCTTTAACAATAAAGAGATAAGGAAAAGCTACACGACAAATTTATAAGCTTTTCTTCATTTTTTTGTACTTTTGCAAATTAAAATCATTAAAAATTTATTTCTATCTCATGGATGAAAATCAAATACGCAAAATACGAGAAGATTTTCCTATTTTAAGCGAAAAAATATACAACAGAAATTTAATTTATCTGGATAATGCAGCCACTACGCAAAAGCCTCGTTGTGTGGTGGAGGGAATGGAATATGCTTATTATCATTTGAATGCAAATATTCATCGTGGCGTTCATTATTTAAGTCAAAAAGCTACAGAAGCTTATGAAGAGGCTCGCAGCACTGTTGCTCAATTTTTGAATGCTGAAAAACGGGAAGAGATTATTTTTACGCGTGGTGCTACTGAATCCATCAATCTGGTTGCTTTTTCGTTTGGTGAAGCTTTTTGCAAGCCGGGTGATGAAATTGTGGTTTCAGCAATGGAACATCATTCCAATTTGGTTCCCTGGCAGATGCTTTGCGAACGAAAAAGAATGAAACTCCGCATAATTCCTATGAACGAAAAAGGTGAACTGCAATTAGATGCTTTTCCTCATTTGCTCAACGAACATACAAAAATAGTAGCAGTGACGCATGTTTCAAATGTATTGGGAACGATAAATCCTGTTAAGGAAATCATTGAAATAGCTCACCGGAAAAATATTCCAGTGTTAGTGGACGGAGCTCAGGCAGTTCCTCATTTTGCAGTCGATGTAACAGCTCTGGATGCCGATTTTTATGTATTTTCAGGGCATAAAATTTATGGACCAACAGGAATTGGTGTTCTTTATGGGAAAGAAAAATGGTTAAATGCTCTTCCACCTTATCAGGGAGGTGGAGAAATGATTGCTACGGTTACTTTTGAAAAAACTACTTATAGTGAAATTCCGTTTAAATTTGAAGCAGGAACACCTGATTATATTGGTTCGATGGCATTGGCGGAAGCATTGCTGTATGTCCAAAAAATTGGTTTGGATGTCATTGCCAATTATGAGAACGAACTACTAAATTATGCAATTAAAAGGCTGAAAGAGATCGAAGGCATTCGTTTTTTTGGTACAGCCGAGAGGAAATGTTCTGTTATTTCTTTTCTGATAAACGATATTCATCCTTATGATATTGGTATGATGCTCGATAAATTGGGTATAGCTGTTCGTACTGGTCATCATTGTGCTCAGCCAGTGATCGACGCTTTTGGAATTCCCGGTACGATTCGTATTTCATTTGCTTTTTACAACACAAAAGAAGAGATTGATGAATTCATTGTTGCATTGAAACGAATTGTACCCATGTTTATTTCAAGAAAATAATTTTACAAAGAGAAAGAAGAAAAAGTTTTAGACAATAGAAAATAATCATGACAATCAATGAAATTCAAGAGGAAATTATAGAAGAATTTAATCAGTTTGACGATTGGTTAGAAAAGTATTCTTTGCTGATAGATATGGGGAATTCCCTTGAACCACTTGACAGTAAATATAAAATGCCAGAAAATTTGATTGAAGGTTGCCAGAGTAAAGTTTGGTTGCAAGCAGAAATGAAAGATGGAAAAGTATATTTTCGCGGCGACAGTGATGCGGTATTGGTGAAAGGAATAATAGCTTTGTTAATAAAAGTGCTTTCAGGACATACTCCTGATGAAATTCTCAATGCAGATCTTTATTTTATCGATCAAATTGGGTTGCGTGAACATTTGTCACCCACACGTTCCAATGGATTACTTGCTATGCTCAAGCAAATGAAATTGTATGCCTTAGCTTTTAAATCGAAAGGCGAACAATATTAGTTCTGAGTTTTGAGTGTTATGTTGTTAATTGTTAATGCCTAAATAACGTTGACCGTTTTTTACAATTTTATCATTTAAAAAGCTCAAGATAATAATTATGATTTACTAAAATTTCAGAAATCTTTTTTCTAACTTTGTCCTGTAGCATATTTTTCTGTTTTGTAATTATACGGCTAATATACTCATTCTTAATGGGATATTAGATAAAATATACTACTTTTTTTACTTTCTTGACTCTTTTTTTTCTTTATTTTCAACCCTTTCTGAAATGCGAAACTTTAGTTATTTATCACAAAGTTGGAAGTGCCGCAAGTTTCAAATGAACAACTGTTTGACGAAATGGTGAAGCCTTTCCGAGGTAAAGTGGTGCTGGTGGATTTTTGGGCAACGTGGTGCGGTCCCTGCCGACGGGCAAACAAAGAAATGGAGCCGTTGAAAGCTCAACTGGCCGGTAAAGATTTGGTATATGTTTATATGACCGGATATACTTCGCCCGAAAACACCTGGCGTAACATGATCACCGACTTGAAAGGCAATCATTATCGGATGAACGATGCACAATGGGAATATGTTAGTCAACAGAAGAAAGTTGGAGGAGTGCCCACATACATTATTCTTGACAGAGAAGGTAATCAGAGTTTCTACTCGTTTGGTTTTTCCTGTACCGACACTATGAAACGCGAATTGTTGAAAGCGTTGAATCAGTAAATAAAGTATAGAGGTTAAGTATCTATTCAAAAATGATTATGATATAGAAGAAAAAAGGATGCTGTCATTACTAAATATGACACTACTTGTTGTTAAAAAAATATTTTGCTTCTAAATATTTTGAGAATTTTCCTTTTTATTCGAAAGATTGCGTTTAATTCGTTGAAGAAAAGACAAGTATAAAGGCTTAATGGTTACCAAATGCTTAAAAGCTGATTGGAACAACCTATTCCTTTTACAATCATTGGAAAATTAAATGTGACGATCCTTCAATTCTAATTGTAAGACAGCATAAATTGAAAATTATCTCGTAACTTTGTATCAAATTTTGTTTAGAAAAAGTTAATGAGAAAAAATAGAAAATGGGGAATATCGTAGCAATTGTTGGACGACCAAATGTGGGGAAATCAACTCTGTTTAATCGATTTACCAGCACCCGCCGAGCCATCGTAAGTTCCATATCAGGAACTACGCGCGACCGTCAATATGGAAAATGTGAATGGTGTGGAACTGAATTTTCTTTGATCGATACAGGTGGTTGGGTAGTAAATACTTCTGATGTGTTCGAAGAAGAAATTAAACGTCAAATTTTGCTGGCAATAGAAGAGTGTGATGTGGTTCTTTTTTTAGTTGATGTTCAAAGTGGAATAACAGATTATGATCTGGAAGTGGCGAAAATTTTACGACGTTCCGATAAGCCTGTCATTTTGGTTGCCAATAAAGGTGACACTTTCGAATGGCAATATCAGGCAGCAGAATTTTATCGTTTAGGATTAGGTGATCCTTTTTTGATTTCCGCTATCAATGGATTAGGTACAGGTGATTTGCTGGATAAAGTTATTTCTTATTTTCCTTCAAAAAAAGAAATGGAAACAGAAGAAAACTTGCCACGTTTTGCAGTAGTAGGTCGTCCTAATGTTGGTAAATCATCATTGATAAATGCATTCTTGGGAGAAGAGCGGAATATTGTTACCGATATTGCTGGTGCTACTCGCGATTCTATTTATACTCGTTATAATAAATTTGGTTACGATTTTTATTTGGTTGATACTGCTGGCATCCGAAAAAAGACTAAAGTAAATGAAGATGTGGAGTATTATTCCATTGTTCGTTCTATTCGTGCCATTGAAAACAGCGATGTTTGCATTTTAATGATTGATGCTACCGTTGGTATTGAAGGACAGGATTTAAGCATTTTGTCATTGATTCAGAAAAATAAGAAAGGATTGGTGGTTTGTGTCAATAAATGGGATTTGATCGAGGATAAAGATAGCCGTTCCGTAAAAGAATATGAAGCAACCATCAGAGAACGTTTTTCTCCTTTTACAGATTTTCCTATTATTTTTGCTTCAGCTTTGACAAAACAGCGAATTTTCAAAGTGATTGAATCGGCTATGAAAGTTTATGAGAACAAAAACAGAAAAATTCCTACTGCACAATTGAATGATTTTTTGCTGCCATTGATTCAAAATTATCCTCCACCAGCATGGAAAGGAAAATATATTAAGATAAAATATGTGACACAATTACCTAATACTCAAATACCTACTTTTCTCTTTTTTGCCAATTTACCCCAATATGTAAAAGAACCTTATCGTCGTTTTCTGGAAAATAAAATTCGTTCGCAGTGGAATTTTACAGGAACACCTATTCAATTATTTATCAGGCAAAAATAAAGTTTAGAATAAACTAAAAAACCCTTTAGAATTTATCAAAATCCACTATAAACTAAATTCATTTTCATCGGTTTGGAAGGATGCTTACCACTGCAAATAGTAACAGCGCTCATTAAGAATTGATGTTTTACTTCGGTGACAGAACCACTGCTATTGTATTTTATCCTAACAGGGACCAATAGAAAACTTAATTGGTCAGGAAGTTCCGCAGCGTTTGTTTTAGCAGTTTTCAATTCATTGGTGAGCAAAGTAGCAAGATTAAATGTATAATAATAATTATAAGTGTTATCACTATTCTTTGTAGTAGAATAGGTAGCTAAAATGGAACAAGTATCAGAAGGTAATTCATTATTTTTAAAAAATCTATCCATTGCTGATTCTTTGATTAACAACAAATATTTTACAAGCGGTTGTGCCAGTGTAGTATCTTCCACTTCTGTTGCATCAACTTGAAGGACAGCACTGTTAATAGATAAGTATTTATCGTTGATATTGTTGTCTAATTTTTGTTTGATTTTTTTTAATGGTATAGTAACTTTGGTAAACACATTAGCTGGCGAAGATATATAATTTACCTCTTCTCTTTGTTTGATAATTTGTTCCCGATTTGGATGCATAAAACGGTTTACTTGTCTTACTTCTTCGTTTGCAGGAAAAGTAATAACATTGTTAACAGTTACTGTTGAGTCAGTAATACCATCCAGAGCTTTGCGAACGTAAGTATAATGATAGTAATAATACAAGTCGATTTGATTAATGTAAAACATTGTTGCTGTCCCAAAATTGGGAGTAATATATATACCTTTGAATTTTTCCAGAAACTCTTGCTGACTCGTGTATTTATTTGAAGACGGATAAAACCATCTAACAAAATCGTCCGACAGCTTAAAGCGGATCATCATAGTATCTGTTTTCGAACCACTGGCATCTTTGGCTGTTACAATTCTTTTACCTAAATGTATGGTTTTATCGGTATAATCAGCAGGGTCTATATTGGAAGGATAAGGTTGAGAATAAGAAAAAGTTGCCTTATTCATCTGATAAATATTTATTTCTACTGGTGAATAATTATCGCCGAACCATGTGAGGTATCGGAGAACAATATTAGCTGAATCGGGAACAGAACCTTCTGGATAGGTAAAACCGACAGGACAATTTACTTGAGCCAATATATCGGCTTGAGTTATTCCATATTTCTGGTCATAAAATGTTCCAAGAAGAAACGAATCAGGACGGGAATAAATGTAATCTACAAAAACATTTTGAGAGCTTAAATGGAAAGTATCCGTATAAACACTGATAAAATCTTTTGATGGCTGAATATTTATACCTATTTCACTTAAATCATCACCACAGGAAGAAAATAAAATTATAAAAAGAGAAACTAAGAAAATACTTTTGATCTTCATAGTGCGATTGAATAATTTGATTTTTATTAACAAATGATAAGTGGCAAAATTAGGTTCATAGGCTGTTATAGAACTTAATATATTTATCAGCATAGTCATCGTTTGACTCAAATGCAAGGAAATTTGTTTTGGTAGACAAAATATATTCCAAAACAGCCTCATTGATGGTAGAGCTTGCCTGAATAACTCCATCCGAATAATCTATTGCCAATTTATTGAGAGCGACATAATCAATGGGTTGATTTTTTAAATGAGAGGCAATATGTTTTCTTTGAATACCATCAATCATTAACTTTTCACCAAAATTACTATTGAAAGGTTTTTTGAATTCATCATTAAAAACTGCATAAACTACTTTTGAGTGCTTAAAAAATGGATCATCATTATATGCTTTTTTTATATACAATGGAACGAGTGCACTCATCCAACCCTGACAATGGATAACATCAGGTGTCCACCGTAGTTTTTTTATTGTTTCCAGTACACCACGTGCAAAAAAAATAGTTCTCTCATCATTATCATCATATTCTTCGTTATTTTCATTGGCAACGGTATATTTCCTATGAAAATAATCTTCATTATCAATAAAATAGATTTGTAAGCGGGCAGGCTGAATAGAAGCAACTTTGATAATAAGTGGATGATCGGTATCGTCAATAATCAAATTCATTCCTGAAAGTCGTATTACTTCGTGAAGTTGATTACGCCGCTCATTGATAGAACCAAATTTAGGCATAAATGTGCGAGTCTCCAAACCTTTTTCTTGAACTTCTTGTGGAAGGTATCTTCCCATCATTGCCATTTCAGACTCAGGTAGATAAGGATAAATTTCCTGTGAAATGTACAATACTTTTGATACTTGATTCATTATTCCCAACTAAAATAATTCATTTATTATGCAAAGATACAAAAAAAATCAGACATTTGCACTTGAAGCGTCTTAAAATAAATAACTAATGAGTGTTAAATAGTAGAATAAAACTTCAATTTTTGACTCTGAAAAATTTTTTATGTAAAATAAGCGACTGGATTTTTTTAAAATTATCATCAAATAATTTTGTTCCAATTTATTGTAAAACAGGAACTTCGGAGAGGAAGAAATTCGATTTGTTTACAAAAAAGAAAATAAGCAAAGAAATTTTAGTAATTTTGCATTGTTTTTCAAAACAGGAAAATTTGACTGAACAAAAACTGTCTAATGAATACATTTTGATTCAATAATGAAAGTAGTTTTAACTAAAAACGAACTTCAGTCGGAGATTGAAAAAATAAAAGGAAAAAAGAAAAGTATAGGTTTGGTTCCAACGATGGGAGCTTTACATAAAGGACATTTATCGTTGATTGAACATTGTATCAATGAAAATGATATTTCTGTGGTGAGCATTTTTGTCAATCCCACTCAGTTTAACAATAAAAAAGATCTGGAAAAATATCCACGTAATGTCGCAAAAGATATTCAATTACTTGATGATTTAGGTTGCACTCTGGTTTTTACGCCTTCTGTTGAAGAAATGTATGAGGATAAAGAACTGAATCAGCCTTTCGAATTTGATTTTGGTGGACTTGATACAATTATGGAAGGTAAATTTAGACCAGGACATTTCAATGGCGTAGTACAAATAGTGAGCAAATTATTTCAGTTAGTGCAACCTGACAGAGCTTATTTTGGAGAAAAAGACTTTCAGCAATTAGCTATTATTCGTTATATGGTAAAAAAAATGAAATTCGATATTGACATTGTTCCTTGCCCGATTGTTAGAGAAGCAAATGGTTTAGCCATGAGCAGTCGGAATGAACTTTTAACTCCAGAACAACGTAAAATTGCTCCTGAAATTTCCAAAATATTATTTGCAAGCCGTGAACTTGTCCCTGAACTTTCACCTTCAGCTATTGAAAATTGGGTAACCGAGAAATTAAATAACATTCCAGCTTTTAAGGTTGATTATTTCGAAATTGTCAATGCTGAAACCTTGCTTCCTGTTCAATCATGGAAAGAATCGGCTATAGGATGTGTTGCAGTATATTGTGGCGAAGTAAGGTTAATTGATAATGTTAGATATAATTGATTCCTTTCTTTTGAAAAAATTAATCCAAAAAATTAATCCAAAATTATGTTAGTGAGTATTTTAAAATCTAAAATTCATAGAGTCACAGTAACAGAAGCTAATTTGAATTATAAAGGCAGTATTACTCTTGATGAAACTCTAATGGAAGCAGCCAATCTACTTCCTAACGAAAAAGTCATAGTAGTCAATAATGATAATGGAGAAAGAATTGAAACGTATGTTATACCTGGCAAACGAGGTTCGGGTATTGTTTGCTTGAACGGAGCTGCAGCTCGTAAGGCTTTACCAGGAGACATAGTTATCATTATGTCTTTTGCTCTTATGGAAATTGAAGAAGCTAAACTGTTCAAACCTACTATTATATATCCTGACACGGCTACTAACCAGCTCATTTAACTTTTTATATGGATGTTGCCGTAATAAAGTATAATGCAGGAAATATTCGTTCCGTGCTTTTCGCTTTGGAACGGCTACAGGTGAATACAATTGTTACTGATGAAGAAGATAAAATCCGCAGTGCTGATAAAGTGATTTTTCCAGGCGTGGGAGAGGCTTCTTCGGCAATGGCATATCTTAAAGACAAAAAACTGGATAAAGTGATTCTTTCACTGACTCAACCCGTTTTAGGTATTTGTTTGGGAATGCAATTAATGTGTTCTTTTTCAGAAGAAAATGACACCCCTTGTTTGGGAATTTTTAAAGAAACGGTAAAACATTTTCCTAAAAATAGTTATAAAGTTCCACAGATTGGCTGGAATAATATTTACGATTTGTCGAATACCCTTTTTTCAGGAATTGCAGAAAATTCCTATGTCTATTTTATACATGGTTTTTATGTAGGAGTATCAAAATATACCATTGCAAAAACGAATTATATTTTAGAATATAGTGCTGCTTTACATAAAAATAATTTTTATGCAGTACAATTTCATCCAGAAAAATCTGGTAAAATTGGTCAAAAAATTTTGGAGAATTTTTTATTTCAAGTTTAAAAATTATGTGTTTGGTTAACTTGTGAACAAATGTTTTTTGAAGTTTTACATAACGATGTTGACAGTAATGCCCGTATTGGAAAAATTACCACTGCACATGGCGTCATCGAGACGCCAATTTTTATGCCAGTAGGGACAGCAGGTTCTGTTAGAGCTGTACATTTCAGAGAATTAAAAGAAGATATTAAGGCACAAATTTTCTTAGGAAATACTTATCACCTGTATTTGCGTCCGGGAATAAATATTTTAGAAGAAGCTGGTGGATTACATAAATTTACGGGATGGGATTTGCCCATATTAACCGATAGCGGAGGTTATCAAGTTTTTTCGCTTTCCGAAATTCGTAAGTTGCATGAAGAGGGTGTGATGTTTCGTTCTCATATTGATGGCAGCAAACATCTTTTCACACCTGAAAACACTGTTGATATTCAACGTTCTATTGGAGCAGATATTATAATGGCACTTGATGAATGTACCCCTGGCACTGCTGATTATCAATATGCAAAAAAGTCAATGGAATTAACTCATCAGTGGCTAAAACGGGGAATAAAACGTTTTGATGAAACTCAACCCAAATATAATTATTTTCAAGCTTTTTTCCCCATTGTTCAAGGATGTATCTATCCTGACTTACGAAAAGAATCGGCTGAGGTTATTGCTGCTGAAAATAGAGATGGGAATGCTATTGGAGGATTATCAGTGGGTGAACCAACAGAAAAAATGTATGAAATGATTGAAATTGTAAATGAGATTCTTCCAAAAAATAAACCTCGTTACTTAATGGGAGTTGGAACGCCTCAAAATATTCTGGAAAGTATTCAGCGAGGCATTGATATGTTCGACTGTGTGATGCCCACACGAAATGGTCGAAATGGAATGCTTTTTACCTTACAAGGAATTATAAATATTAAAAATGCTAAATGGAAAAATGATTTTTCTCCTCTCGATGAATTTGGAACATCTTATGTAGATAAGGTTTACTCAAAAGCTTATTTACATCACTTATTTATCAATAAAGAAATATTAGCTTTGCAGATTGCTTCAATTCACAACTTGGCTTTTTATTTATGGCTGATGGCTGAAGCTCGTCGTCATATTCAGAATAATGATTTTACACAATGGAAAAAAAGCATCATTCAACAATTGGGTGAAAGAATATAAAAATATTTTGGAGAAACATCCACTAAAAGAAAATTTTCAATAAAGCGAATGAAAGTTGATTATCAGAAAATTGGGCTTAAACGAATTGACACCTATATTATTAATAAGTTTTTAGGTACTTTTTTCTTCTGTATGGTTTTGATATTAAGCATTTCTGTTATTTTTGATTTAACAGAAAAACTGGATAATTTTTTTGAAAGCAATGCTCCATTAAAAGCAATTGTTTTTGATTATTACTTGAATTTTATTCCTTTCTATCTGAATATGTTTACTCCTCTGTTTACTTTTATTGCCGTCATTTTTTTCACTTCAAAAATGGCTGGCGACAATGAAATTATTGCTATTCTTTCCAGTGGAGTAAGTTTTAATAGATTGATGCTACCCTATTTTCTTTCGGCTACTTTTATTGCTCTTTTTTCTTTTGGATTAGGAGGTTATGTTATCCCTCATTCCACCAAAAAAATGCTTGACTTTGAAAATCAATATGTTAAAAAATTCAAGCCTGAAAATGCTCGAAATGTTCAGATGGAAATTGAAAAAGGCGTGATTTTATATATTGAAAGATTTGAAATTACTACCAATAGAGGTTATCATTTTTCGCTGGAAAAGTTTGATGGGAAAAAACTGGTTTCCAGACTTACTGCTGAATCGATCAAGTGGGACTCAGCTTACCATTGGACAATTACCAATTACTTACAAAGAGATTTTGTCGGAATGCATGAAAAGATTAAAAAAGGAGATGTTCTGGATACAGTAATAAATGTCCAACCTAAGGAATTTTTTATTACCTCCAAAGAAAGTGCTCAACTGAGTAACAATGAACTTCGGAATTATTTGCATCGGCAGCGTGAACGGGGTGTTGGTAATATTCAAGCATTTGAAAATGAATATCACAAACGTTATTCTATGCCATTTGCTGCATTTGTAATGACTTTAATCGGTGTTTCCTTATCTTCAAGAAAAGTACGAGGTGGAATGGGGCTTCATCTTGGCATCGGAATAGCACTGAGTGCTTTATATATTTTATTTTCAACCATTTCAACTACTTTTTCAGTAAGTGGAGTTATGTCACCATTTTTAGCAGTGTGGCTACCAAATTTTGTTTTTATTTTAATTGGTTTTTATTTGTATTCTACAGCACCGAAGTAATTTTATAAGAAAGAAATAATACCAATTTGCTTTCAAAAATAGAAAAATATTTTTTTGATTTCTGACCAGAACTCAAATAACATTTATTATTTCTTTAACGAAATTTGGTAAAGCAAATGATGCTATGTGAATTTCTTCATTATAGTATTTTAATTTTTCCTTGAAATTTGTAACTTTTTCAGCTTTAAAATCTTTTATGGGATCTATATTTTTTGAAGCAAATGTCCAAGTCCATGTTCCAGGAAAGTATGCTGGCACAAATCCCATGTATAATCTTGCAATATTAAATACTGAACTGATATTTTTGTAAGCTTTATTCATCCATACTTTTTCTAAAAATGGTTCCTCTGTTTGAGCCGAGAAAACACCATTTTCAGTAAGTGCTTCAGAACAATTTCTATAAAATTCTTCCGTGTAAAGTATTCCTCCACCTTCTTCTGTCGGATCCGTTGAATCAATAATTATTACATCAAATTTATTTTTGAACTTTTTGATAAAGTTACTTCCATCATCAAATATCAATTTAACTTTTGGATTGGTTAATTCGTACGATAAATTAGGTAAATATTTTTTAGAGGCTTCTACAACTTTTTCATCTAACTCACACATTGTGACTTTTTCTACTGACGAATGTTTCAGTACTTCTCTAACAGTTCCACCATCTCCGCCTCCAATTACAAGTACATTTTTAGGGTTATCATGAAGGAATAAAGGAACATGAGAAATCATTTCATGATAAATAAACTCATCTGAATCTCTGGTCATAACAATTCCATCAAGAGTAAATATTTTCCCAAAGTTTTTTGTTTCAAAAATATCTATTTTTTGATATTTAGTTTGTTCAGAATAGATGATTTTATTGATACCAATGGTAACACCATACTCATTAATTTCATCGTATTCGTTAAAAGTTACAGTAGGATAATTTTTTTCTAACATCATTGTTTTATTTTAATTCAACTTTGTGAGATGAATCTTCTGGTATTCCAAGAGTTTTAAATATTCCTCTTTTGTATTCAACAGCTTCTTGTCTTTTGGACTTAAAAGCATCTTTTAGATTATGAAAAGCTATCCAGGGATCAACTGAATTTCCGCACGTATAAATATCTAAAGAAACATATTTGTATTCAGGCCATGTATGAATTGCCAAATGAGATTCTGATATTATTATCATACCACTTACACCATGAGGTGAAAAATGATGAAAGGTGGATGCTACTATGGTAGCTCCACATTCAATAGCTGCTTTTGACATTTGATTCTCAATTTCTGAAACGTTGCTAAGTATTTTTTCGTCACAATCGTATAATTCAGCTATTAAATGTTTGCCTAAAGATTTTGTCATTCCTTTTCCCTCCTTTAAAATTTTTATAAATAAAGATTTCACTTTAAAGTATAAAAAATTATAACGTGATTTATATCGCTAAAAGTTTAAAAATTAAAAAAATAGATTTAATCACGTTATTTTATAAATGCAAATATAATTGAATTTTTTTAATTTGAGAGGTGAATCTATAATATGACATCATTTGTTACTAATTTGTTTTTCTATTAACCTTTTCCATTATTTTTTGATTTAGTTTTTTGGGGGATATATTGCATCCCTAACTTCGCAAAATTTACGTAATAGGTAGTTCCAATTTTTTCAAAAGGCTGACAGCTTTCTTGGTAATTTCAGCAATATATCATTTGTTGTTGATTTTCCTTGTTTTATTTCAGTTAAGGAATAAATCAAAAATCTTTAGGTGAAAATTCCCCGTTCAGTTCATGCTTTGTCAGCAACACCATATTTGATAATACCAAGATAAAGCATTAGTTATCGTTTATTTTCCCAAATATAAACGAAACGCCTTTACGTCTTTGATATTGACCTGATTTATTCTGTGTAATAAGTTGTTATTCTACTGAAAAAAACAAATATTAAATTAATAATCGATCCATCTCGTTTGCTTTTCCGATTCAATAAATCCATCCTTTTCAGTAATTCTATCAAGAAGTTTTCCTGTTACTTAAGAAAAATCCGTTAGAAAGTTCTAATCTAATAACAAATTTGGGTGAAAACAATTCCAGATTCTTATTGATAATAAATTACCTTGAAAGTTTAATATTCGTCTTTTGAACTATTAATCTTAAAAAGTTTCATCAATTCAACCACAGCAATAGGAGTCAGTGAAAGCAACAATACATATATCCAATGAATTTTGTCCATAGCAACAATGCCAAAAATATTCATTAGTGGCGGAATTAAAAGAATCAACACCATAAAAGCTGCAGAAAGAACAATAGCTCCTATCAAGGCTTTATTGGCAAATAAACTGGTTTTGAAACAAGATATTTTATTAGAATGAAGATTT
>Ga0209204_1001029_pt1 | contig 27894 bp, 22 predicted proteins | sample AD_JPNMR2_MetaG_FD_184425 | JGI IMG/M metagenome (GOLD analysis project Ga0209204, IMG submission 184425) | Active sludge microbial communities of municipal wastewater-treating anaerobic digesters from Japan - AD_JPNMR2_MetaG (SPAdes) (version 2) | ecosystem: Engineered > Bioreactor > Anaerobic...
TTTTTCTTCATAGTAGAAGTAACTACAAAATGTAGTTCATGATCTTTTTTGTAATTTAATTTTGTATTCATAATAAATCCTCCATAAAAAATATTTCTATTATATTAATCACAAAATTTTTGAGAAAATCCTTTACAAAATTTAAGAAAAAAATTAAAAATTTTTGCCTAAAAATAAATTCGCACCCAAATAGATTTATTTTTTAATCTTTTTATTGAAAATAAAAAAATATAATGTTATAATAAAACAAATTTTTTATTTAGACAAAATTATGAAAAAGATAATGTATCTTCTTTTTATTTTTCTATTTAGTGGGTGTATCTCTATTTCCATTGCTACGAAAAGCAGTATTGATAAGGCAATCAAAAAAGAAGAGATTGATTTTCTTGAAAAAATAGTAAAAAAAGAGATAAAGATTGAAGATGAAAAACTTTTAAGTTATGTTAAAGAAAATCTTATCATACTGAAAAAGAAAAAAGCAAAAAATAATCTTGAAAAGGCAATAAAAAACAAAGATATAAAGTTGTTAAAATCAATTGTTGAAGATAAAGAGAGTCTCCTTTCTTTGGAAGATAAAAAAGTTGCTTTAACAAAATTAAAGGAATTTATAACAGAGAAATTACTTGAAAAAATTAATATGGCTTTTAATCGATCAGATATAGATGAGGTTGAAAAAATTTTACAGTCAGAGGATGCTAAATATTTTTCAAATGAAGAAAAATTAAAAATTACATATAAAGTAAAAGCAATTAAAAGAGAAAGAATTTTTGAAAAAATAAAAAAAGCAATGGATGATGTTGATCTACAAAAGATATACGAAATTCTTAATTCAAAGGAGGCAGAATATTTAACAATATCTGATAAGGATCTTGCAAATAAATATTTAAATCAGTATTTAAAACCAGATGGATATATAAATAGTTATAAGCAGAGAAAAATGGAGCAAAAAGTTAGAAAAATTCCAGAAGAGATAACAGAAAATATTTTTATAAATCCAGAAAAATATATAGAGAATCTTGTAAAATTTTTAATTGATAAAGAGGATAATCCATTTATAAAAATAAAATTAATACATGACTGGATATGTGATAATATATCGTATGATGTAGAAATGTTTTTATCTGGAAATATAAGAGATCAAGATTATATAAATGTTTTAAAAAAGAAAAAAGGCGTATGCTCTGGCTATGCCAATCTATTTTTAGAAATGGCAAATCTTGCGAATTTTAAGGATTGCATAATTATAACTGGTAATATCAAAAGAGAAAATTATAACAAATTTGACTATGCAACTGCTCATGACTGGAATGCAGTAAAAATAGGTAACAAATGGTATCTAATTGATTGTACATTGGATGCAGGAAATGTAAGTGGACCTGCTTTCTACTTTAATAAGAAATATTCAACCGCATATCTTTTTATATCACCAAGAGCAAATCTGTATACCCATTTTCCAGATAATCCAAAATATCAATTTTATGCTCCAGTTATAAATAAGGAGACTTTTCTTGAAGAACCATATATATTTGGGACATTTTTTGATTATGGACTCGATATTATCGAAGGAAAAATAAGACAGAATAACAGCATAACTGATAAAGGTTTTTCTTTTTTATTAAAATCTTACAATAGTAATTCTACAAGCATAATAGTAAGATTAAGAGATATTTATGGGAACAATCTTGATGATAAGATTACTTTAACTAAAATAGATACAACAACTTACAAAGTAGATTGTAACCTTAAAAAAGGTGAAAAGGCAAAAGTGGATATTTATGCCAAAAGGATAATAGACAAAAATTTTGAGGATCCAATTGATATTCATAAGTTTGAATCTATTATAATCCCAAAAATTAATAGACTACTTGAAGATAATAAAATTACCAAAGAAGAAAAAGAAATTTTTTTAAACTCTTTTACTAAAGTAGAAAAAAATTCTCTATTTTATTATAATGAAGATCTATTTGATATTAAAAAAATAAATATTGTTACTAAAATAATGCAACTTATGGGAGACACTTTAAACTGGCATCCTAATGTTCTTTCTTTTGTAATAGAATAATTATAAGATTAGTTATATCTCTATTTTACAGAAGTATTTAACTAAACCAAAGTATTTAATAATTTTTTATACACAATTCTCCCTTTTTAAATTAAAAAGAGGCTGTCCTCACGACAGCCTCAAGATTCTAAAGGGGGTATAATTTTTATTCAAGGGTAACAGCATTCTTGTAATATACACAGAATGCATGTTTCCCGGTTTCATATCTTGTATAGGCATTAGTTAAACCTAAAGATGAATTTGGTGTCCAGCTTTCATAATTGCTCCAACCCTGTTTACCAATCTTAATTGCGATTTGTTCGCCATTAGCAACCCCAATATATGCTGCATATAAACCGTCCTCTCTTCTATCTACCCATACTCTACTTCCTTTGTTAACATTGTTTGCCTTTCTTATCTTTATAAGGTTATTAATAGTCTTTCTTAAATCTGTGCCTCTATCTTCCCAGTCCTGAATAAATACACATGGAATTCCAGGATGTGTTAAGATAAAAGCATAAGCACATTGTGTTGTAACTCCTCTTGAGTCTCCGCCCCATGGGAATGTGTTTCTGCCAACTGAATGGTGATTTAGATCAATATCATGATTGTGAATAAATGTAACTGCTGCATGAGACCACCAACCAACGAGTCCACTATTCTTGTTTTCCCCAGTTGCTGTTGCTAAATAGTTACCATACATATGATTGTAATCAGCCATTGCACTATACAATGCATCTCTCATTGCAAAGTCAAACATCATTGTCTTCCTTCCAGATCTATCTACCCAATCAGCCAGTGCCTGAGTATCACCTGTTGGCTTCTCACCTACTGATAGATATGGGGTAGAATAATCATTATATTCTCCTAAATAAGCAGGATCATATCCACCTACCATATCCCATCTCCAGCCATGGAAACCAGCATTTGTTGTGTTCTTTAACCATGAAAGCCAATTTTTAACAATTGTCCTTGTTCCAGAATACCAGTGATTAAGATCGCAGCTTCCTGTAAAATCTTCATTCCAATATGTTCTACCACTATAACTCCAGCTTCCTTCAGAATAACCACTTGTCATACAGGTTCCACAGGATTTCCATCCAGAATCATTTACGGTATCATAAGGCCCATGAATAAAGTTAATCGAAGTCATGCCAAAACTTGCATAGTCATATTTACACCATACACCATGTGGACATTGCGCTCTTGCCGATCTATGATTTACAACAATATCAGCAATAACCTTTTTACTGTTTGAGTTAAAATAACTTATCAAACTCTTCAATGTAGATTGACTACCATAAGCAGTTGTCAAATCTGCCCAATCTGATGGCATATATCCATATCCATCTGCTGATTCTGCGGGAGGATTCATGTAGATGATATCAAAATAAGTTTTCAATGTTGACCTCTGATTATAGAGATATGTATACCAATTAGTCCCATTCTTTCCATTTTTGGACAACCAGTGGAAAGCCTGTAACATTACCTCTATCTTTAAATCAGAGCCATTGTAAGGGATATCACTCCCAGAAGCACTGTTATTCTGTTCAACAGCAACACTCCCTTGGTTTACTTTATTAACATCCAAGAGAGAGTTGTTTGAACATGAAATTCCAATTAAAAAAACTACTAAAACTAAAATTTTTAAAATTTTACTCATTGGTGCCTCCTCTTTTTTAAAAAATAAAATAATAAAAATTTTTAATATAAATAACTTTTTATTTTGCAGCTAAATTATACTTTTTTATTCTCTCATAACACCTCCTTTATATTTTTTAAAGTTTTTCTCCTTTTTATAAAATATAATACATTTTTTTAAAAAATCAATATTAATTTTATTTTTTAAAAAAATTTTATTTTTTTTTAAAATTTTATATTTATCGTTATAATTAAAATATCGTTACTCTAATCGTTTATTTTAATGTTTGGGGCGATTTTAGTTAGATATAGAATATATTTATCCTCAAGATAAATTTTGAGTAGTAAAGATAAATGTGAAGAAATTCAAATAAAGTGCCAATTTTAAAGAAATTTTATCTCTAAAAGCCGAAATTTTGAGTCAAAAGTAAGCAGGAAATACTGGTCTGGGTGAGGAGGACGGGGGATATCAGACGACACAATCTTCCCTCTTTCTTTCTTCACAACCACAGCCTTTCTTTCTTTTAATTCTTCAAGTTTATTTTTTAGCCTCTCAATTTTATCTTCAAAGTGTTCTTCACCAAATGTCTCCACTCCAAGAAAATACTCCTCCAGTATCTCCCTTACAAGCACAGCCATACTGAATGTATTTAGATGGCTATGAATTAACTTTAATTGATTGTATAGCTTTTTAGGAAGATATACTCTTACTCTATCCGTTGCACAGACTATTGGATATTCTTTTTCTCTTCTTTTTTCTTTGAGATGCTTTTTTTCAAGAATTGGTATAATCTTTTTAAAGATCTCTCTCATTAAAAAAGAAAGTGAGATAGATCTCTTTTTTGCTAAATTCTTAATTTTTTCTAATAAAGTTTTATTTAACACAAAATCATACTTTTCCATACTTTTTCCTCCAGAAATAAAAATTGTTTTCTAATTATTAATCACAAAATTTTTGAGAAAATCCTTTACAAAATTTAAGAAAAAAAATAAAAAAAATCACTTTGGTTTTTAACTAAAAATATAATCTTTTGACAAAATAAAAGATTTTATGTATAAACTTTAAAAAATTAAGGAGAATAATATGTTTGATAACTTTATAAATATATGGAGACCAGATAACTATCATGGACATAACAAAAGGTATAATTTTTTTGAAGGTTGGTATTATAAACTAATAACAGAAGATAGAAAATATGTTATTGCAATAATTCCGGGTATAATTTTATCTAAAAAAGACCCACATTCATTTATTCAATTTTATAATGGAAAAGAACTTAATGCTTTTTATTTTAGATATAGTAAAGAAGAATTTTATGCAAAAAAAGAGAAATTCGATATTAAAATAGAAAATAATAATTTTAAAATTGATGGTATAAAACTTAATATAAATAAAGATTCAACTAAAATAGTTGGTGAACTTAGTTTTGAAAATATTCACAACTGGCCTGTAAAACTATTTTCTCCTGGAATAATGGGATATTTTGGATTACTGCCATTTATGGAATGTTATTATCAGGTTTCAAGTTTTAAGCATAACATAAAAGGGAAACTACTGATAAATGATAAAGAGATAGACTTTAATAATGGTATAGGATACATTGAAAAGAATTGGGGTAAATCTTTTCCAACATCCTGGATATGGCTTCAAGCAAATGATTTTTCTGAAAATGAGATGGCTTTTATGTTTTCTATAGCAAAAATTCCTTTTTTGAATTTTAAGTTTAATGGGTTTGTTGGAGCTATTTTTTATAATAAAAAGATATATCCTTTTGCTACATATAATAATTCTAAAATAGAAAATATTATTTTAAAAGATAATACTTTTTCTATAAATGTAAATTCAAGCAAATTTTATTTAAAAATAGAGGGAGAGAAAAAGAATGGCTTTTATCTTCCTTATCCAAAAGTTACCGGCATGGACGGAAAAATATTTGAGAGTCTTAATTCAATAATCAAAGTAGAACTTTTTGATAAGAAAAATAACAAAGTTATTGTCAGTGATAGATCATTTCATGCTGGCATAGAAATTTCTGAGAATGTAAAAGAATTGTTAGTTTAATGTGATGAATTTATTAAAAAATTTAGAAGACAGAAATTTAAAATATCTGATAAATTTAAATAAAAAAAATTATAAAAATAGTTGAAAAAATATCATTTCAAGTGTATAATAATAATAAAAGGGAGTTAATAATGAGTGATTACAAATATGAAGAATTACTCAGAAATAGTATAGTTGATAATAAAATAAAGGCAAATCATTTAAAGCATATCCCAAAACTAAAGACCTGTGATAGATGGCAGGATGTAATATTCTTAGGAAGAGTGAATTATACTTTTAAACATTCCCATTATGATGGTGGACTTGTAAAACTAAACGGCAAAATTTACTATATTAATTCCAAACAGATTCAGGCATTATCTGGTTTTGCAAAATGGAATACGGCAAATATAATTACTGTTATAGATTAAATTTATGAAGACTAAAATATTAAAGTCTCTGATAGTTCTTCTTTTTATTATATTAACAATTATTAGTTCTATTCTATTTTTATATTTAAAATCATATATAGGAGCAATAATAAACTTAATTTTTTTAATCTTAATTGGTATATTATCGATAATAGTTCATCTTTCTTATGAAAAAAGAATAAAAAAGATGAAAAAAAAGAATAAAATATTAATTAAAAAAAATAAGAATCTTAATAAAAAAATTACTATTTTAACAAGAGAAAATTTAAATCATGAAACAAATAATTTTGCTTTTGTTAATATACTGGAAAATATAAAAGAAGAGACTAGCAGGATAAAAAATAATATTTTTCAGAAAATATTAAAAAAACCAGAGTTAATAATACATTCGATAAATATGATAAATTCTTATGCGGATAAGATTATAAAAAGTCTTAATCTAAAAATTTATTCCAAAAATATGCTTACCACGGAGCCCTTAAACTATGATATATATCTAATTAAAAAAGAGAGACTTTTATTTATAGTAAAGAATGGTAAGAAATTTAAATTCGAATTATCAAATGTCTTATTTATGTTATTAGAACTCTTAGTGCAAAGGTTAATAGAAGATTTTAATAGTAAGCCTTTAGAAGAGAGAGGTTTTGTAGAAAAAAAAGAGATAGAACAAAAAATTTTTGATGGGATTGAAGATTCAAACCGATTTTATGCCAACAATTCAAGACTAAAAAAGATGATAAAAAATAGCGGTTTAAATCCAAATATTATAGAAAATAGAGAAAAATACTATAGAATTAATACCATTTCTAATAATATATATATTTTTGATGATATTAAACAATTTGAAAAAATTATAATAATCTAAAAATGTTTCTTTATCCTTGTACCAGAGAATATTTCTGCCATTTCCTTTTTTATTCTCTGTTTTATCTTCTTCTTCTCACCAGGTAAAAGATCTTTTTTTGCTGTACCAAAAAGATAATCATCAAGATCAAACTCTTTCAATATCATCTTGGTACAATATATATTCTCCTGATATATGTTAAGATCTACAATATTGTATAACTCTCTTGTATCCTTGGCAATAAATTTTTGAATTGATTGCATCTTATGATCTATAAAAAATTTATCACCATTAATATCTCGGGTAAATCCTCTGACAACATAGTCAATTATAGCAATATCTGGATTAAAACATTGCAAAAGATAATTCAATGCCTTTAATGGAGATATTACGCCACATGTACTTACCTCTATATCTGCTCTAAAAGTAGAAATTCCATTATCTGGATGGCTTTCTGGATAGGTATGAACAGTAATATGACTCTTATCAAGATGAGTAACAATAGAGTCTGACAAAGGGCCAGTTGATTCCTTATTATTTAAATCATTTTGAGATTTATTTTCTGCAACAAGCATTGTTACGCTCGCTCCCTGAGGGTCATAATCTTGATTTGCTATGTTTAAAATATTTGCATCAATTATTCTTGCTACCTCTTTTAATATTTCTATTAATCTTTGAGAATTGTATTGCTCATCAATGTATTCTATATATGCCTTCCTGTGAACTGGATCCTTTGCATAACATATGTCGTAAAGATTAAAAGTAAGAGTTTTTGTAAGATTATTAAATCCAAAAAGCTTTAATTTCTTTTTAATTGGTTTAATCTCCATCAGAGGCCTCCTCTTTAGAATATTCAAGGAATTTAAATTCCCTTATAAGCCTAATTATAAAATAAATTTTTTATAAAAATCTTATAATATATTATAATATAATTTTTTAAAAAAATCACTAAAAAAATAAAAAAAATAGGCATTTTTGCCTATTTTTAAAAATATATAAATAAAGAAAAAATTATTATTTATCTTGATCTTCTTTTTTAGCCTCACTCTTTGGCTCTTCAGTAGATGTGGTGGTAGTAGCTTGCTCCTCACCTGACTTTTCAACAGTTTCAGCCTTAACACCTGATATTCTTACAATAACATCATCTGGATGTGATAAAACTTTATATTTTTTATCTAATTTTATGTCTTTAACATGAAGACTCTCATTTATTTTCAAATGTTCGATATTAACTTCAAAATGGTTAACAATATCTTTTGGTAAACATTCAATATCAAGAGATACTAAATGTTTCTCCAATATACCGCCTTCTCTCATTCCTATTGCAGTACCAACAAATTCAAGTGGAATCTGGACATGGATAACCTTATTTTGATCTATCTGGTAAAAATCTATATGCATAAATTGATCTTTTAAAGAATTTTTATCATAATCCTTAATTAAGACATCAATCTTTTTATTTTCGAGATTTAAGTTTAAAATAGTAGATCTGGTTAATTTAGGATAAATCTTTTTAAAGGTATGACCATTTATTAATATATTTATATTTTCACCTTGTCCATATATAATAGATGGTATATAGCCTTCTTTTCTATACTTTTTACAGGCTTCTTTACCTGTTTTGTCCCTTAATTTTGCATCAAGCACAAAAGAACTCATATCTCACTCCTTTCTACCTTAACTAAATTTCTTAATCTGGGCTGGATGGATTCGAACCACCGAATGGCTGGACCAAAACCAGCTGGCTTACCGCTTGCCGACAGCCCATTAAATTTTTGTGCTATAAAATACCCTTTTTTTTAAAAAAAGTCAATCATTTATAGTCAAAATTTTTTGATTTGTGATACCAAAAATGAAAGAATAAATATATCTCAAAAAAAGAAAAAGAAAATATCAGAAGAAGAATTATTAAGAATTCAAAATATTTTAAATCATAGACCATTAAAGTGTCTTAATTTTATGACGCCTTATGAGGTTATAAAATATGCACTTCGTGATTGAATCGACGTAATCAAATTTTTCTTAACATTTTATAAAATAAATATTATCTTAAGAACTTAAAGACTTTTATTTGGAGCATTAAGAATGAATATCTTTGTAATAGGTGGACTATGCACTGATAGTGTCATAAGAGTAAATAAGTTACCCGAGCCTAAAGAGCAGACAATATTTAGTAAAAAATTTTTTGAATCAATTGGAGGAACTGGAGCAATAAAGAGTCTAAATCTTTCAAGATTAGGATTCAAAGTAACATTTCATTCGCAAATAGGGAATGACAAATATTTAAATTTTTATAAGAAATATTTTTCAAAAAACAGAATAAAATTTATACCCCATATTGAAAAATCTGAAACCGAAAAACATGTTAATATTGTGGATGATGATGGAAACAGAGTCTCAATTTATGCTATCTATTCTTCATTCAATCCAGAGATTAATTACTCAAAAATTGAAAAAGAGATAAAAAAGGCAGATATTATTGCTCTTAACATTATAAACTATTGTCGCAATATAATTCCACTTGCAAAAAAATATAATAAGCCGATCTGGTGTGATATCCATGATTATGATGGGAATAATGATTACCATAAGGACTTTATAAATACCGCTAATGTGATTTTTATGTGTTCAAGTGGCTTGAATAACTGGAAGGATTTTATGATAAGTATGATAGATCAAGGGAAAGATTTTGTTGTATGCACACATGGCAAAAATGGTGTTTCTGCATTTAATAAAAATAAAGAATGGATAACTTTGCCAGTTATTGAAGAATATTCTAACAATTTTGTGGACTCAAATGGTGCTGGTGATAGTTTTTTTGCTGGATTTTTATATGGCTTTTGTAAAGGCTTAAAACTAAAAGAGTGTTTAAAATATGGAACGATAAATGGTGGGCTTTGTGTAACAACTGAAAAACCTTTTTATGAAAAATTGTCTGTAGATATGATAGAGACTGAATTTAAAAAATATTTTATTAACAATTAATCTTATAATCTAAGAAAATCCTATTTTCTTTCAATTTTCACTTTTTATCTCTAATAATACTTTCTTTATCTTTCTTTTTATGATTGATTCTATTGTAAAAACATAATTTTTATATTCTATCTTTTCATTTATAGAAGGAATCTTACCAAAAAGCATATATAAAAATCCACTAAGAGAATCAGCCTTATCTGTCTCAATATTTAAAGATAGTCTCTCATTTAACTCATCAATGTTTATCCTTGCATTAATTACATACTTATTTTCATCTATTTTGATTATCTCATCTGTTTCATCATCAAACTCATCCTGAATTTCACCGACAATTCTCTCTATTATGTCCTCAAGACATACGATTCCAGCCATTCCACCATACTCATCAACTACAATTGCAAGATGGATTCTTTTTTCTCTTAGTTCGACTAACAGTTCATTAATTGTTTTATATTCTGGAACAAAATAGGGCTGTCTTATTATTTTTGATAAACTAAAATTATTTTTATCTCTTATATAATTCAGTAAATCTTTGGCATGAAGAATACCGACAATATTATCTATATTTTCATCATATACAGGAAGTCTTGAAATACCATTATCCGCTACTATCTTTAAGATCTCCTCTATGCTTGAATTAATATCTATACTTATGACATCCACTCTCGGAACCATTATCTCTCTAACATATATCTCACTCAATTCTACTATGTTTAATATCATCTTTTTTTCATATTCATTTATTTTGTTTTCGTACTCTTTGATTATTTGATGAAGTGATGGGTGATGATTATTTTTATCTGTTTTAATTAATTTATCAAAAATACTACTCAATTTTCTCTCCTGTTAGTTTATAATATATATCTTTTTCTATTTTTTCCATTTCTCCATTATCATTTTCATGGTCATAGCCAGAAAGATGTAAAATACCATGAAGAATCAAGAATTTTATCTCACTTATAATGTCATTTTTTCTCTCTTCTGCCTGCCTTTTTGCCTGTGGAATACATATAGCAATGTCTCCCAAAAAAGAGGGATCACTAAATGGATCTTTAGTCTCATTTGGAAAAGAGAGCACATCTGTAATATAATCTTTTTTTCTATAATTTTTATTTAAATCTTTCATAATTTCATCAGTTGTAAAGTATAGAGAGAGAATCTTATTATTACAAGAAAGTTCAGATAATATCTTTTCTACCCAGAAAGTAACTTCCTCCTGAGAAATTATATTTTGAAACTCATCAATTTCATAATTAATATCAATGGTATTCATATTTAATCCTTTTTTAATTTATTCCATTTTTTTGATAAATTTCTATTTTATTCTCTTTTTGATACTCTATTCGTGAATGATACATACCTATAAGTAATTTTATAAATATCTCTTTTATTTTTGTTAAATCTTTTAAGGTAAGTCCAGAATCGTCCAATTGTCCTGCCTCATAATTTTCAACTATGATTGAATCCACAAGATTCTCTATTGTATTAACAGTATGTTTTTTTAATGCTCTTGTTGCTGCTTCAACCTGGTCAGCAAGCATTACTATTGCAGCCTCTGGAAATTTAGGTTTTTCTCCATTGTATCTATAAAAATCCTCTTTTACCTCCTCTTTTGCCATATCATTCATAGCCAATGCCTTATTATAAAAATACTTTATTAATGAATTCCCATGATGTTGAGATATAATATCAATAACCTTTTGTGGCAATTTATGTTTTTTTGCATATTCTATACCTTTTTTAACATGAGATTTTATTATGGCAACACTTATTGAAGGTTTTAAATCATCGTGAATATTATATTCACCCTGATTTTCAATAAAATATTCGGAATTTTCGATCTTTCCAATATCATGATAATATCCCCCTATTCTTGCAAGAAGCCCATTTGCATTTATTGCGTTTGCTGCTGATTCTGCTAAATTTCCAACAAGAATAGAATGATTATATGTTCCAACAGCAGAATTAAAAAGTTCTCTCATTAATGGTAATGAGAGTTCGGATAATTCGTGAAGCCTAAATACAGTAGCAGAATTAAGAATGCTCTCTCCCAAGGTTATTAGTCCAATTGCAAGAATGGATGATAATATGCCATTTAAAAAAGATATTATAAAAAAATATAAATAGTTTATCTCTTTAATACTACTATTAAAAACAATAATTGTAGATATAACTATGTTAATCATTGCAACAAATATACCAGATTTTAATAAATCCCCTCTTTTAGTTATATTATTTGTTATAAAGACAGATGATATTCCAGAGAAAAACAAAAATATAAAAGATGTATAGTTATATTCTGATATAATGAAGAATAGAAGAGAGATAATGATTATAAAAATAATGGAAATCTCTTTTGAATATAAAAATGCAAGTGTTATGCCAAGAGAGGCAAGAGGTATGAATAATCCATAATATATATTCTGTTTATTTAAACTAAAATAAATAGGTAGATCAACTAAAACTACAAATATAATAATAATAATTGAAACAAATAAAATATTATAAACACTTTTAAAAAAATCATAATCATATATTTTTATAAAATAGTAACTAAATAAAACAAAAGATAATAAAAGTAAAAATAAAAACATTAATCTAATAAAATTAAAATTTGACTTTAATTCATTATTTATTGACTGGGTTACAGCCATTATTTTATCGTAATTATCTTCAGTAATCATATCCCCCTTTCTTGCCATAATCTGATCTTTTTTAATCTCATTATAAACAACACCGCCAGTCTCAATCTCTCTTTTAATTCTTAATTCACTTTTCTCTTTATCAAAAAATATATTTGGCACTATTAATTTATTCAAAAGGGAAAATATAAAATATCTCTCCTTCTGTGAGAGAAAAGAAAATTCTTTATCTACTTTATCTTTTAATAGAGAAAAATTAAGTTTTAATTTTTTTATCTCGTCTTTTTTATAAAGAATCTCTTTTTGCGGTTCATTTTTATTAACCATGATAATCATATCAGAATTAATATTATCTTCTATTATGCCATTTTCTGAAATAGAGAGATAAATATTAGAAAATTTTTTAATAAAATATGGATCTTTTTCTATTAAATTTCTTATTATGTCAATATCATTTTTTGTAATTTGCAAATCATTTTTTTCTATTATTTTGTTAATATCAGATATATTTTCTGTAATTAATAATATATCAAGAACATTCAATATTGTTTTTAATTTCTCTTTTGTAATATCATAATCAAAAGTAAATATTGGCGTCGCATTTTGCCTAATCTCTTTAATTTTTTCTTCTGTCTTTTTTTTATCCACATATTTGATATTTTTTAAGGCAATTACATCATTCTTTAAAACATCTCCTATTTTTTGGTTGAAAAACATTGTTATTGGCTGAAATACAATGATTAAATATGTAATCATAACTAAAGAAAAGAAAATTAGAATTTTAAAAATATTATCTTTATTGTGAAAGAAATCTTTTATTTTTGAAAATAAAATATTATTGCTCATCTCTCTTCTCGTGTTCAGAATAAGCCTTAATTATCTTTTTTACCAATGGATGACGGACAACATCCTCTTCTTTAAATTCTATAAAACCTATTCCCTCGATATGTCGTAAAATTTTAAGAGCCTCAACCATTCCACTCTTTGCCTTTTTAGGCAAATCTATCTGAGAGATATCCCCTGTTATAATCAATTTAGCATTGTCTCCTAATCTTGTTAGAAACATCTTCATCTGTGTATAAGTTGTATTTTGAGCTTCATCCAAAATTACGATTGAATCATTAAAAGTTCTACCCCTCATATAGGCAAGTGGTGCTATCTCTATAAGATTTTGACTCGAAAGTTTTAAATATATCTCTGGTGGCAAAATAGAGTTTATTGCATCAAAAAGAGGAACCAGATATGGATTTATTTTCTGTATATAGTCCCCGGGCAAAAAGCCCAAATTTTCTCCAGCTTCTACAACTGGCCTTGTTAAAATTAACTTATTATATTTTTTATTTAATAACTCATTTATAGCATAGGCAATTGCTAAAAAGGTTTTGCCGGTCCCTGCTGGTCCATAAGAAAATATTATATCTTTCTCTTTCAGGATCTGAATATATAATCCCTGATTTATACTTCTTGGATTATATATTTTTTTTGCCTTATTTATTTCTATATTTTCTGTCAATATGCTATTAATATCAATATCTCTATTCTTTTCTATTTCTTTGAATAACAATTCTATAAGATTCCCATAAATAGTACCACCATTTTCTGATATTATTATGAGGTTTTTGATTGTCTTTTCAACTATATCTGAATTTTCACCTTCAAAGTGTATCTCATTTCCTATTGAATATACACTATCACCAGAAAGTTGATTAATCTTTCTGAGATTTTTATCATTTATACCACATACATTTAGAAGTGTCTTTGTGTTATTAATTGAAACTGTTCTTTTACTTTTCATTAACTCTTAATTTTTCCCATCTCCTATTTATTTTAGTATTTTTCTTGTTTTATTAATATACTAAAAATTTTTTAGTCTGTCAAAATTTTAAAAAAAATTATAACATTCTATAAAATATTTCTGTTAAAAGAAAATAAAAACTTTTTTTTAAAATCATAATCTTAAAATTTCATTATATGTTGCCCTAATACTGAGAGTACTTTAAAACAATCCTGTTGCCAGCTATAACTTTTATTAAGTTCAGCATTAATAATATATTGTTTTTCTTGAGGCAGAGATTTTATTAAAGATATTAAATTTATAAATGATTTTATTCCACTCGAATTAAGAAATTGTAATTCAGTAAAATCTAATTTTATCTCTTTAATATTATTTTTTACAACTTCATTATGAATTTGATGAAAATATGGATCAAGTACTCCAAAGGAATCTTTAATGTCTATCATCCCATAAAATTTAAAAATATGTTTTTCTTTATCCTCTAATTTAATCTCAAATCTTTCATTTTTTAAATCCTCAATATCTAACATATTATCTCTTCCTTATACATAGTAAAGTTATATCATCTTTTTGATTATAATAAAATTTTTTTATATCTTCAACTATATAATTTAAAATATCCTCACATTTTTTCTCTCTATTTTTATAAAAAACATCAATCAGTCGATCATATCCATACAATTGATTATTACTATCAATTGCTTCTATTGTTCCGTCAGTAAATAAAAGTAACATATCTCCCTTTTCAAGATTTAACTCTGAATTTTCTGTAATACCAGCAACATCTTCCATAATACCACTCCATAAACCTTTTGTTTCTATTCTTTCTATCTTATCTTCTCTCTTTCTATAAACTAAAAAATCAAGATATAAGCCAGAGTATAATAATCTATTATTATCATAAGAAAATATGGTTAAAGTAATATAATCCTTTTCCTGTAGCCTATTCTGAATATTATCAAAAAGTGTCCGATTTAAATTAACTATAATATCTTTTGGAGTATTTAATCCACTCTTTATTAAAGAATTGATCATTGATTGAGTCATCATCATAATAAGTCCAGAAGTAACTCCATGTCCTGTAACATCACCTATGCAAAACCATTCTCTATTATTTTCTTTTATATAATCAAAATAGTCTCCCCCAACCTCTTCTGCTGTTATCATCATACCTGAAATCTCAAAATTAGTACTTTCAAAATTTTTAGGAAGCATTGCAGTCTGAATTCTGTGAGCAATCTCCATCTCTTTTTCAAGTCTCTCTTTTTCAATGATCTTTTTAGTTAAAATAGCATTCTCTAATGTAATCGATGCAGCAGAAGAAAAAGCATTCAAAAGATTGAAATCGCTTTCTGTAAAAATATCATCATTATTTTTTTCAGTAATATTTACACAACCAAAGACTCTATTTTTAACAATAAGAGGGAAAATTATAAAAGAATCTGTTTTGTATTTTTCTTTTTTCTGAAAGCTACTATTTTCTATTTCTGGGACAATTAAAGCCTTTTTATTCTGTAATACCCAGTAAGAAGGAGATGTTGGATCAATATCAATTATAGAATCTTTTAATTCTTTTTTTAAAGTTTCGCCATTTTCAAAAATTGATTTTATTAGCCATTTCTTATTATCATCAGATAAAAGAAGTAATGAACCTCTTCTTGAATCAACAAATTTGCATGCCAATTCTACTATTAAATCACTCAATATCTCAATATTGTTTGTCTCGATGTTAGAATCCTCACTCATTTTAATACTTGCTTCATACAAAAGTTTTAAATTTTTATTTGCTTTAATTGTCTCTTTTAGTAATTTCTGATACCTGTTTCCTAATAAAAGTGCTATTTGTAAAACAAGTATAGTAAAACCAAAAGTAGCAAGCCTCTCTGCTTTTATAAAATCTTGGGCTATCAATATATCATTTATAACAGTCATTATAAATATTATGACTCCAATAATCAATAATCTTGCTTCAATTGATTTATAATAAAAAGCATACTTTATTATTATATAGATAGTATAGACAATAATAAATAATTCAACATACATATTAACATAAAAATTAAATCTATTAAATAAAACTGGAGAACTTGTAATAAAAAGATAAACTACTGCAAAAAAAGTATAAATATCAATTGCTATTGTAAATTTTGTCCATATTTTATTTTTAAAAAGAAAGACAATAAAATGAGCCCATACAGCAAAAACAATAAAAAGTGTGCCATATTCTATACCTTTTAATAATAAAAATTTTGAGATTGAAAAAACTTCATATTTAATTTGATTTACAAAAAAGAAGTAAATGGCACATATTAAACATACAAGGCTAAAAAATAGAAAATCAAACTTTGTGTTTTGGTAAATAAAAAGTATTAAATAATAAATAAACAATATAATAAAAATTATTATAAGGCCTAATTCTATAAAATCTTTAATATAGATATTTTTAATTAATTTAGCAAAATTACCAAATAAAAAAGGTCCTTCAAAAAAACCACTTCCATGAGCTACTGTATAATAACCTCTAACTATTACTATTAAAGTATTTTCTCCAGGCTTAATCAATTTTGATGGTATCTCATAAGTTCTTCTAAAATCATGACATAGGTTAGACTTACCTTCACTCTTTTTTAATATATTACCTGTTTTTCCTATTCTTATACCATTAAAATAAGCAACATCAACATTATCCACTCTACTTAATATAATGCCAAAAGAGTTATTAGGAATATTTTCTGGAAAGTAAATTTTTAATTTATAAATGCCTACTTTATTTTTTATCGTAGTTATTCTTTTTATCTCTTCATAAGAGAGATTGTCAATAAAATTGCCTTTTATGATATCCTTTAACTGATTTATCTTTGTCCAGCTATGTGGTATTTTTACTCTGATAGAATTTTCTTCTGTAAAATTGCTATTTAAAGCCTTTTGGAGATCATCTTCGGTGGAGATATCCCCTTCATAAAATTTAAATTCCCATAAAACCTCTTGCAGATTATAGATCTTATCATAATCAGTGATTATAAGAGCATCTTTTAACGCAGTCGAAATTAAAGTGAAGTTTAATAAAAATAACAGAATAAAGATTAAAACCTTTCTCATAAATAAAAGATCTCTATAAAATTAAATTTAGAAAAACTTTTTTAGTTGATTCTGTCCTTCATCCAAAATTTTTTTCTTTGCATCCTCTTCAATCTTTTTCTTCATAGAATCAAGCTGTGCATTGGCCTCTTTTAATTTAGACTCAATTATATTCTTCTGTTCCATTATAGTTTTTTCCTGCTGTTTTAATAAATTTAATGTCTTATCCTTTTCAGAATTAAGTTGTTTCATCATCTCTTCTTTAGAACCAGCTATTTTTATATTAAATTTCTTTTCAAAATCATCTTTAAAGCCCTTTAATTTTTGAGTAAATACTCTATTAAGACTATCAAAAAGTATCTTATCAAGATTGGATGCAATCTTTAAAGACGGCTTTTCATTTTCATATACAAAATCTACATTTAATTTAAGACTCTTTATAGACAAAAAGATATCTTTTAATATTTTAGAAAATTCATTCAATTGTTGAGTCTCATCATATTCAAAAGAGATATTTTCAAGATCTATGTCAAATTTTAATTGAAAAATATCATCTCCAACTTTTAAAACACCAGAACTTAACGCATCAGATTTTTTTAATTTCTTTGGTAAACCATAAATTCCACCAAATTCTATATTCTCAATAGGAATATTCTTTATCTTTATATCATAAGTATCAATGTTTTTCTCGTCTCTTCTGTCATAACTGATATTAGCCTTTACATTAAAATCTTTTAGAGATGGAATAGTGGCTTCAAGTTCGAGTGTTAATGGTTTATCGATTAAATCCTGATTGCTTACTATATCATAGATTGTCCCGGAAACATACGGAAAATCTTTAATATCACTCCCTTCACCAGAGACAGATAATTTAATCTTTTTAATATGAAAATCTGGATAACTTGTCTTATCTACAAAATATACATCATATCCACGCTCGCCAAATTTTCTCTCTATCTTTTTTTCTTTCTTTTTATTTTTATCTTTTACCTCTCCTTTCTTTTCCGGGATATATTTTCTAATCTTATAAAACCAGTAAGTTGCAAGATTTATATTCTTCATAACAGTATCTGAGAATATTAAATTTCCAATATCATTAAATGAGATCCCTTTTAAATTTAGTTTACTCAATATTTCATTAAACTCTTCTTTTATTATTTTATCGAGTTCTTTAATGTTATTCTCTACTTTTTTGTAATCAGATTCAAATTCTGATCGTTTTGTATTAAAATCTTTATATATAGATTCAGCCTTTTGTTTTGCCTTCATTATTGTCTGAATATCCTCTTGAATCTTGGTAATACTTGATGGATCCACCTTATAATTTAGATTTATCTTTTTAATATCATTAGCAATAGTAATTATATCTTTATCATACTTTGTTTCAGAAATACTCTTATACCATTTTTGATAAATCTCTGTCCCTTCATCTTTCATCTTATTTATTGCCTGTATGCTTTTTAGATCCCCTTTCAAATATTTATCAACATCAAGTTTTTTCAACATCTCATTTATATCTGTATTAAATATCTTTTTATCATCAATATTAAAATTAAAGGAAGAAAAATCTATCTTTTTCTCTTCTTTTTTATCTTTATTTTTAGATTTTGATTTTTTAATTATCTTTCCATCATATTTTCTTGATGTTCCAATTCTAACATTCTCTATTGAAGCTTCATCGATTACCAATTTTGATTCTAATGCGGCAAAAGGATTGATCTTAAATGCGATTCTATCAACCTCAAATAAATTTTTCATTGTATTATCTGGATTTGTTACCTGAAGTCCTTTTCCAGTAATATACATTTTAAAAAGATCCACCTTTAATGATCTAAATTCTACCTTTGCACCAACCAGTTGAGTAGCACTCTTTTCTATTGCCATTTTGGTTAAAGGTGAAATAAATATTATATTGAATAAAATTATAGCCGCAGTAGCAACAGTGATTATTATTAAGTTTACTATTCTCATATTAACCCCCTATTTTTTCAGTGGCATTCTCTACCGTATTCTTTACACTAAAAAATAAATTTATAATAGGTATAGATTTAACTATCTTTATAAACTTTGAATTAAGAAATTTTTCTCTTAAATTTTCTTTATAATAGATATAAAGAATTCTAAATCCTAAAAATACTGGCACAAATCCCACTATTCCAATAATAAAGCCACCCATTACTGCTGTATTATAAAACCTTGTAAAAGGGACAATCGGAAGACTTCTTAATTTTGTCCATAAAGGAGTTAATGCTGGAATTCCTTCTAAAAACAAAGAGCCGATTGGGACAATTAAAGGCTCAATGATTAAAGCGATTATTTTAAATATAATAAGCCCAAGAATACCTGCTGCTTTATTTACTTTTATTATCCAGAAAATCAAGAAAAGGATAAAACTCAATAATGTAGCAGGTTGAAATCCAAGTAAAAATCCAAAAGCAAAACCAAGTCCAACCTGATATGGTTTTGCATCTTCTGTTAATAATTTAAAAAAATTAGAAATAATTTTAATAATAGGCATAAAAAACTCCTTTTACTTTTTTTATTAGTATAAAAAAATAAAGAAATAAATTCAACTATTTTTTTATTTGTTAAAAAATTTTATATCTTTATTTTAAAAGTAATGGCTATTTTTTTCAAGGCAAGAAGCAAATAAAAGTATTTTTAATTTTTATAAGATTATGAATTAATTTAAAAGTATGAAATTTTATTTTCAGGCAAAAATTTTTTTAAATTTTTTTTAAAAGTTGTAAAGGATTTTCTTAAAAATTTTGTGATTAATATATAGAAATATTTTTTTTACAGGAGGTATAATTTATGAAGGAATTCGATTTTGTCTTAAATCAAAATCTTTTTGAAAAAATTAACAATTTAAAAGATAGAAAAGATAAAGATCTTTCTACTTTAATAAGGGAAATTATAATCTTTATGCTTCCAGTATTAAAGAGAAAGCATCTTTTTGAGAAGAGGCGAAATAAAGATTATAGATTTATAGGTGCAACTCACAGAATTAGAATCTACATTCCAGAAGAGGTATATAATGAGTTAAAATTGGTTCATGATCATATTAATTCATTCAGTATTGCCATTCTTATACGAGAGCTTCTGGAATTATATTTTGCTGGCATTGAAATAGAGGGAGAAGAAGAGTTTGCAAAAAGAATAGAAGAATGGCAAAAGGAAATTGAAACTTTAAGGGGAGCTAAGGCTGTGGTGGTGAAGATTGGTTCCCCAGATATCCCAGTCTCAGATGAATATAACGACTATTTTTTACTCAAATTCAACCTAAAATTTTGCCTAAAAGAAGTAAAATTTTTATAAAATTAGTAATATATCTAAAATTTTACCATTCTATTTTTATTACTCAAAACTTACCCTTAGGCTAATTCTGTCTTTTTATCTATCTAAAAATAAAATCACACCTGTTAGTTTAGTATATATGAAAAATTATTCTAATTTTTGACAACATAAAAAATTTTAGGCATATTTAATCAAGAACATAGATAGTCTTTTAAAAATGAATAATTGCTTCTTATCTTCTTTATGGCTCTTATTTCAAGTTGTCTCACTGTCTCAGGGCTTATACCTAAATTTCTTGCTATACTTTTTAATGTCTCTTTTTTCTTTGAGTCAAAGGCAAATCTTTGTAATAAAACTTCTCTCTCTTTATTTTTTAAACTTTCAAATATTTCATCAGTCTTGTTTCTTAAATCTTCAAGGTCAAGCACTCTTTCTGGAGAAAAACTATCATCATCGATACATTCAAGTAATGAGAATCCCTCCTCATTTACCTCCCCATCAATAGAGTATATATTATCAGTAATGTTTTTTATATTTATAATATCTATTTCAGAACAATTAAGCCTTTCTGCAATCTCTTTAATGGAAGGCTCTCTATTTAATTCCTGACTTAACTCAGAAATTATATAATTTATCTTTCTTAAATACTCTTCTTTTCTATAAGGAATTCTTATCAATCTTTTTTTATTTGTAATTGCTCTTATTATAGCCTGTTTTATCCACCATGATGCATAAGTAGAAAATCTAACTTTTTTTTCTGGATCAAATTTTTCCACTGCTTTCATTAGGCCAATATTTCCTTCCTGAATTAAATCATCAAGACTAAAATCTGGATTTGAATACCTTTTTGCTATTTTTATAACAAGCCTTAAATTTGAACTTATCATTTTATTAAAAGCACTCTTATCTCCTTTTTTTATTTTATTGGCAAGTTCTATCTCTTCTTCTGCTGTTAATAACTTATTTTTCTTAATCTCTTCAAAATAATACTTTAAATTGTTATTATAAAATCCCTTGCTCTTTTTCATTTTTCACCCCTTTGCTTTCATTTATAAGCAAAAAATGTGCCATATTTTTAGAAGAAAACTGGGCAATAAAATATTAAAATTCTATAAAAACATAACCATTTATTAGGAAATTTAATCGTTGCTGTATACAAAATAATACACTTATTATAAAAATTCAGTAATATATAAAAAATTTTATTATATTTATAAAATAACTTATTGGATTAAATACTTTTTGTCTAAAGTCATCTTTTATCAGGAGTATCTGGGTTACATTGTATTTTAGAGATAACCGCCGAATAATCGGCGGTTATTAGTTTGTATTAAGGAACTTGTTCTATGTCAAAATCTTCTATCTCATAATTTTTATTTTCAAATATGGTATCAAAATCAATCTTATTAAAATCAATGGCAGCCTCAAATGAAAAATTTATTTTTTTAAGTGGAGATATTTCTCTAAATTCATAAATATAGTGCTGAAAATCAAAAGAGATCTGACATTTATATTTTATATAATCCATTTTTGGAAACTTAAAATAAAATAGAAAAGAGGCATTATGATAGAATCTTTCCCTATCTTTTAATAAATAACTATTTGAATAACTTAGATTAAATTTAAAATTTTCTGTTTTAAATGAATATGAGAATCTATTTTTATTTTTAAAGAAAAATTCCCCTTTTTGATTGTCTAATATCGGGGATGTTAAGATTGAAATAAAATTGTTTTTATTGATATTAATATCAAACTGTAAATAGTTATTCATTTTAACTATTCTTAATTCATTTAGATTAGTAGAATATTTATTGAGATTAGTGTATAAAATCTCAATCTTATAATTCATTGAAAAATGGTAATTAAATTTTTCACTAAGATAAAAATAAAAATTATCAGTAAAAGAGGATGGATAAAAGAAAGTATTAACACTATCATAGTAAAAATACCCATTCGAGTTTGACCCAAATTTAATAAGAGGCTTTTCAATACTATAAATATTATAGCATAAAATAATAGATAAAAAAATAACTGCTTTTTTCATAAAAAACTCCTTTTTTAAAAATTTAGTATTTATTAATTAATCACAAAAAAAGTGAAAAAATCCTTTACAACTTTTAAAAAAAATATATAATATTTTTTATGAATATAATAGAATTACCAAAGGGTGGGATAATAATTGATACTAAAATAGGTGCAATTCAGTTAGGAGCCCCACCAGAGACAATAAAAGACTCACTATCTTTAAATAGAGAGGTACTAACATTATATATTGCCCCAAAGCATCTATTCTCATATAAAAGAATGGCAAGTCTTATTGACATTGAATTTCCAGTGTATTATAACTTTTTTATATTAAAAAAGAGGATTACTATTTTTTGCACAGAAAATCAGAAAAATATTATATCCGATTTTTTTAAAGAGTCTCTCTTTGGTCCTAAAAATTTAAATCTTGAAATAGAATATATAAATGGTTCTAAAAATTATTTTTTTCCTGATCTTAGAAAAGAGATGAATTTCTTTTCAAAACATCCATCAGAGGATAGAAGTATTACTTTAGATGATATGATAGAATTTTTTATTCTTAAAGAAAATAAAGAGGTAGTATATAAAAATTTGAAGATTAAACTTGATACCATTAATGACAAAATATATTTAGATGATGGTGAAGATGAAAAGGTTGTTTTATGGGATATAGATTTTCCAGACATAGAATTAAAAGAGGTAAATACAAGCAATATATTTATTCCTCCAATATTTGGCATTACTACACTTGGCTCATCTCATGGTTTTGATCCAAAGGGCAAGACAAGTGGTTTTATCTTCTGGATAAATGGGAGTGGAATAATGATTGATCCACCCATTGATTCTGCCTTATGGCTTATTGAAGAGAATGTTGATCCAAGGATGGTTAGTTCTGTTATTTTAACACATTGTCATTCAGATCATGATGCCGGTGTAATGCAAAAGGTTTTACAAGAAGGTAGAATTACTCTTTATACAACCCCAACTATTTTTACCAGTTTTATAAAAAAAGTCTCATTACTTACCGGGCTTTCCGATATAGATGTGGTAGAATTGATAGAGTTTGTTCCAGTGACAATTGGCAAACCTATAAATATTAATGGGGCAATGCTTACATTTAGTTATAGACTACATTCTATCCCTACAATTGGATTTGAGGTTTTTTTTAAAGGGAAGACAGTTGTTTATACATCAGACCATCTTAATGATAAAAAATTCTTTGACGAATTGTATAGTAAAGGTGTTTTAACACAGGGAAGATACGAAGAGTTAGTGAATTTTAGCTGGAACAAAGATGTAATAATTCATGAGGCTGGTATTCCACCATTACATACTTCTTTAGATGTGCTTCTTGCTTTACCAAAAGAAGTTAAAAAAAATATATATCTTGTTCATACTGATAAGTCAAAAATTCCACCAGATAGTGAGATTACTATTTCTCCTACTGGGCTTTCAAATACAATGACCTTTGAAATAAGTGCGTCTGTGCATTCTGAATCTGTTCAGATTCTAAATCTTGTGGCTGGTTTGGATATTTTTGAAGATATAAAATTCTTTAAGGCAGCAGAATTTTTGAGTATTATCAAATATAGAAAGTTTAAAAAAGATGAATGTCTTGTAAAAGAGGGTGATATCAATAATAGATTTTATATCTTGATTGCGGGTAGAGCAAAATTAATAGAAAATGGCTATGAAAAGGCAATTTTAACCTCTGGGAGTTATTTTGGTGAAACAGCAATAATCTTGAATCAACCAGCATCTGGTACTCTAATTGCAATGACTGATCTAATTACCATTGTTATCGACAAAGAAGACTTTTTAATGTTTTTATCAAATACTCCTACTTTTGAAAAATTAAAGAAGTTAGGCGAAGTTAGATCTTATGGGTCATGGGATGTGATTGAGTTAAATTCAGTATTTAAGACAATGACAATTAATCAGAAGAATCATTTAGAACTAATTATGAGTAATGAAGAGGCTTATAATAATGATATAATTATTACTCCAGAAAAACCTCTTGAATTTGCTCTTTTATGGAATAAAGGAAAAGCGGTTTTAAAAGATAATTATAATAACAGGATTAGATATATGGAAAAAGGGGATTTTATAGGGACTCCATTATATTTATTAGGAGAAAAAATAACAGATAAAACACTTCTGGCAGAATCAGAATGTTCTTTTTTTAAAATTCCCTGGGATTTGATGCTAAAATTTTATCAGAAAAATCCTCGAATTTTACTTCAATTAAGAGATATTGATGAGTTTAACATTTCATCTTAAATAAGTATTAATTTTTATATCTTGATTTTATGAAGATATCTTATTGTCATAATGTGATCTCTGTTGACAAGAATATGTTAGTCTCTCAAGAATATCATATAAGCCTTTTTGAAATTAACTTATTAGTGATATTAAAATATTAAAAAGAAATATAACCTTTCACTCTTATATAAAATACACATTTTATTATGATAAATTTGGATTAAAGTTTACAAGATAATTCTACTTTATGTAGTAAAATATTTGCAAAATATTATTTTTAGAATTATAATTATATTAAAGGAATAGTAATGAAAAGATATTTATTAATAATCTTTGTTGGGATTTTAAACCTTGTTTACGCTGAAGAGGATTTAATATATTTTAGCTTTCAAGATTTAAGAAACTACAATACCATAATTTTAATAATAGATCCAGAAACTGGCACAATATTAGAGAAGAGTAAAGGAGCAGAAGAGTTTTATGGTTATCCTAAGTTAGTAGGAATGAAAATATCTGAGATAAATACATTGAGTGAAGAAGATGTAAAAAAAGAGATGCAAAATGCTAAAAATGAAAAAAGAAATTTTTTCAGATTCAAACATAGATTAGCCAATGGCAAGATACGAGAGGTAGAAGTTAACTCATATCCAATGAAATATAAAAATAGAGATGTTCTTATGTCAAGAATAAGAGATGTGACAGAAGAAAATAATCGAAAAAAAATTTTATATATATCATATTTTTTGATTATTTTTATTATACTCTTAGCATTAGTTATAATTTTGGGATTATTATTAAAGATAATAAAAAATGAAAAAGAGATAGAGGAAGAGAAGAGATTTTTAGATAAGACAGAGGAGATGGCTAAAATAGGAGGATGGGAATTTGATTTATTAAGAAATAAATTGAAATGGAGTAAAGGAACATATAAAATCCATGAAATATCAGAAAAAGAATATACACCCACAGTAGAGAGTGCAATCAATTTTTATGATGAGAAATCAAAACCAATAATAATTGAAAGTGTTAAAAATTTGATAGAAAATGAAAAAGAATACGATGTTGAGTTACAACTTATTACAGCAAAGAATAATCATATACATGTAAGGACAAAAGGGGAAGTATTAAAAAATAAAAAAGGTCAAAATATTAAAATATATGGGACAATTCAGGATATTACAGAGATAAAAAATATACAAGATAATCTTATTAAGGCTAAAGAAGAAGCTGAAAGACTCAATAGAGTAAAATCAGAATTTATTGCAAATATAAGTCATGAGATAAGAACACCAATGAATAGTATTATTGGTTTTCTTGATATTTTATTAAATATTGAAACATCAAAAGAAAAAAAGGAATATCTTGAAATAATAAATCAGTCATCCTTGCATTTAATGGAAATAATAAATGACATACTGAATATATCAAAAATAGAAGCTAATAAATTTCAAATAAAAAAGATAAATTTAAATATATTAAAAATAGCCGATGACTTAGCCAAAATATATAAAAAAGAATTTATGAAAAAAAAGATAAATTTTATAATTGAGATGGACAATAAATTAAATAAAAATATTCTGGTAGATAAAAAATCTATCTTAATCGTATTAAACAACCTTTTATCAAATGCTTTAAAGTTTACAGAAAAAGGTTATGTAAAACTTTCTTTAATAGATGATAATGGTAATATAATAATAAAAGTAAAGGATACTGGAATAGGTATAAATAAAGATAAACAGAGTAAAATTTTTGAACCATTTGAACAGGGGGAGAATTTTCTAAATAAAAAATATGGTGGGACTGGCCTTGGACTTGCAATAGTGAAGAATATAGTTGATATGTTGAATGGAGAAATAGAATTTACAAGTATTGAAAATGAAGGGACAGAATTTATAGTAGATATCCCGTATGAAGAGGGTGAGATAGTAAATATAGCAGACGACAATATAAAAAATGTAGAAATTAAAAAACAAAATCCAGAACAAAAAATAAAAATATTATCAGTAGAAGATTCTGAAGTAAATCAAAAATTGATCGAACTCATTATTATTACTTCTAAAAATATGATAGTGAAAAAAGTTTATAATGGTAAAGAGGCTATTGAAGAATTGCAAAAAAATAAATATGATGTTATATTAATGGATGTTCAGATGCCAACAATGGATGGTATTGAAGCAACAAAAATAATAAGAAAAATGGAAAAATATAAAGATATCCCAATAATAGCTCTTTCAGCACATGCATTTGAGGATGAAATTAAAAATATCTTTGATGCTGGTGTAGATGATTATGTCTCAAAACCATTTAATAAAGAAATATTAATAGAGAAAATATATTCTGTTTTAGATAAAGTAAAAAAATAATTTTTATACATTTAATGTTATATTATTTATTAAGGGGGATATCCCTTCTGCTTGATATAATTATATTTTGAATCATTATCATAGTAAATTACAACGGGAAAACCAAATCTTGTTATCATCTCTTTTAATTCTGATATATGATTCAATAAATTATCACTTGCTACAAATTTAGCATATAGGACATATCTTGATCTGTCTTCAATGAATAAAATTAAATTAAACTTCTCTTGTGATTCAGGTATCCAATTATGAACTGATACATTACCCTGTACTATTTGTTCAACACATTCTACATCAAAACTTCTTCTGTATCCCCCACAAACACGGTTGTGATTTTATTTTTAGGCAAAAATTTTTTATTTTTTTCATAAATTTTGTAAAGGATTTTCTTAAAAATTTTGTGATTAATATATAGAAATATTTTTATTAGGAGGGTTTATTATGAATAACATTTCTAA
>Ga0209204_1001039_pt1 | contig 27746 bp, 22 predicted proteins | sample AD_JPNMR2_MetaG_FD_184425 | JGI IMG/M metagenome (GOLD analysis project Ga0209204, IMG submission 184425) | Active sludge microbial communities of municipal wastewater-treating anaerobic digesters from Japan - AD_JPNMR2_MetaG (SPAdes) (version 2) | ecosystem: Engineered > Bioreactor > Anaerobic...
TGTCTTCCATTTCGGCTGTGGCTTCATCCGGATTAAAAGCCGGGAGCAGAAGCTTGACCTCGCTGCCTTTTTTCTGCATCAGCAGAAATTTATCTGGAGCAGCCTTTTTACTGAGCTTAACCCGGTGAACATCCAGGCTGCCGTCAACATTTGGTTCAAACAAAAAATTGGAAATAAGAACCGCCGGATCAAAACCTTCCTCAGCCAGCGGATAGAGACAGTTGAGCAGGCTGGCCACCGTTTCTTTAACCTCAAAAATGCCAGGTGAAATCTCTAAAACTGTCTGGGCTGCTACCGGCACCAGTTCTTTTCCTTTTTTTTCTGCCCAGAAAGCCGGCCACATCATCCGCTCGGGATAAATCTTATTGTCTTTTTCTCTGACGAAAACCGGCTCGACAATCAGTGGATAATCAGCCGTCCAGTTCGCCTTGCCAAAGATCCCTAAGCGATTGGCTCTGGAGGTATAAATTTCCTGCGGTTCTTTTTCCGGCATCAAACCCGAATGGCAAACGGTACAGGCTAAGCGCTCAAAATGAACTTTCGGGATACCGCGATGAGCCGGGCGCGGTGCACCCAGAAAGCCGGCATAACCTTCGCCGCCTTTTTCAGGCTTTTCACCCAGGTGGCAGCCGGCACAGGTCAGGCTGTCCGGCTTGATGCCCGGAATAGCGGTCTTTTCACCCTGAAAGCCCCTGACCATCTGGTGGCTTAAATCATTCCGGTGACAGTCAACGCATTTTAAGCCAGCCAGGGCATGGACATCTCGCTCGACCGCCGCCTTCGTCTCGGCCTTTCTGGCTGTGACCGAATGGCAGGCCAAACAGCGGCTATCGTCAGGCTGATATTTTAAATCAAGCAGCGCATTGTTCTGGCTGTCAAATAAAGTCTGGTTATATTTGACTTCAGGTACCACCGCCCATTCATGATCATCAGGATTAGGGCCATCAATGATATCCCAGGTTGAAGGGAGGCGCGAAGCCATGCCTTTCACCTCGCCCAGACCCGAGGCCGCTGTCGCCGCCCAGCGGAAATTCTCGCGCATGACCTGCTTGACCCATTCGCTGTGATCCTGAAGAGGAGAACCATTATGGCAGCCAAAGCAATTTATTTCCAGGCGCCCCGAAACACTCCACCGCGAATCGGCTGTGATCTCTTTCTCACCCGGTTCACCCGGACCGCCGCCATTAAGATTACGGCCGAAAAGACTGACAAATTGCCAGTCGCTCAAGCCAATTTGCTCTGGCTTCCATAGGCCGGGGAAATTAGCGTAGGAAATGGGAAGCTGGACACCTGTTTTGTCATCGACCAGCACCCAGGGTTCTGACGGGCGGTCAACAGCCGGCCGCTTTTTCAGGTTAAAATGCAATCCCTGACTAATGGTTTCATATTCGTGGCAGGGAGCACAGGTGTAGCGGGTTGAGAGAGGCAAAGAAGAGGGCGCAGCCGGCACAATCTGCTCATTGAACTCATCCATCAACGGCACCCGGTGAAGTGGCGAAATCTGGCTCCGCGTCCAATCAGTCTGTTTAGCTTCTTCTTCGAGGGTAATTTTCTCGATTATTCCTTTTTTCTCTGTATTTGTTTTTTGAGTCCTCGTCTTCTCTGATTCTATCTTTTGCTCTTCTGTTTTTTCCTGCGGTCTTTTATCGTCTTTAGCTGCCAGTTTTGAGGAAACCTGAAGCGTAACGAAGATAAAAAGAAAAAGACAAGCGGTATAAATAATTAGTTTACCGAATTTTTTCCAGGTTGGCCTCTTGGCCGGGCCCTGTTCTGGCTTCAGGCTTGAACTTTTCATGTTTTATTTTTTATTTTTAGCTCTTTTAATCTTTTTTTATCTTTTATCCTCTACTTTTAGCTTTATCTTTTATCTCTCGGTCCTTTATCTTTTTTACGACTCTAAATCCTTCAGCCCTCATAGCCTTCAGGCTTTAAAATCTTCCGGCCTGAACCTAAGATAAGCGCGGCTCCTGACCGCTTCATTAACTTTAAGTACCGCCACCGCCGACTCATAGGCCAGTTCGGCCGGGCAGTTAAGCGGCACTCCCCGTCGGATAGCTTCAAAAAAGTTTTCAAGGTGTGGCTGGTGGGCTGGTTTGGCCAGTTCGATCGGCAGCGGCCAGCGGCCGGCTTCAGCCGTGACACGCACATCAACAAAAACATTTTTGGTCTGGACCTTTTGAATCGGCGGAGCTTCCGACATAATCAGCCCTTCCCGCACTAACGGTGCCCAATCCGGGGCATGAGCTTCACGGTAGGCCCAGTCTCCTCTTTGAGGCACTTCCGAAAGCACCAGGGAACCGTTATCGCCCATAAAAGTCTCGTAAAAACCTCCATGCGAGGTCGTCGTTTGAACCTGATAAAAGGCCCGGGCAGCACCGGCGGGCGTGTCATATTCATAAATAACCATCACGTTGTCATACCATTCGCGTTTGGGATAATAGTCAATGCCGCCTGAAGCCACGACCGATTTCGGGTTGGCTTTAAACACCCAGCTAAAGAGATCAATCTGATGTGAGCCAAGATCAACGATTGGGCCGCCGCCGTATTTTTTAAACCAGCGCCAGTTTCTGAATTCTTCCATCGAATTGTAGCCATAACGGTTAAGGATTTCTGTAGCGATGGTATATTTTTTGGGCCAGCTCAACATCTCAGCCTTAGCCCGGTTCCATTGAGCATAGCCAATCATCACCCGGCCAATGAGCTGTCTCTCGTGGAGAAGCTTGTCAATGGCGTGAATATAACGGGGATTAGAGCGGCGCTGATGGCCGATCTGAAGTAACTGGCCGGTTCGCCGGGCTGTCTCCACCATCGTTCGAGCCATTTCCAGACTATTGGACATCTCTTTTTCACAGTAAACAGGGAGACCATGATTAAGACAGGCATTGGCCTGCTCGGCATGAACCCAGTCCGGCGTAGCAATGATGACCGCATCGAGATCTTTCTCGCTGTTTAGAAGCTGCTTATAATCCTCGTAAACGTGCGGTGTCTGGCCATATTTTTTTAGATAACCGGAGGCGTAATCGCGGCTGTATTCCCAGATATCGGCCAGAGCGACAATTTTTATCCCGGGAATGCGCAGGCAACAATCAAGAAGAACCCGGCCCTGTTCGCCAGCCCCGATAAGCGCTACCCGCAACTCATCAGATGGCATGACCGACCGGCCCTGGCCGGCCCCGGTGAGGAGAAGCGGCCGCCCGAAGAGCTTGCCGGTAGTCATGGCCAGCCCGACACCAGCCGCGGTGGTTTTCAGAAAATCACGCCGGGAGAAATTGTCTTTCTTATCTCTGTCTTCCATCTAAATCTCTTTTTTCTTCAGTCATTTATTTTACTATTTTTTACCTGTTTCCCGGCGAGAATGCAAACTATTTTTGGACGCTTCTTGCAGCCATTTTGGCGAGCAAGTAGGTTGAACCGGGCCTCAACGCTCAGGCTGACGTATTTAGCTTCTTAAATATTTAAGCCTAACTCAGGTTTGAGCCGGTTTTAGCCCGGCAGTTCCACCTGGCAGCAGTTCTACTTTTTCATATGGCTGTCGAAAGCCACCTCTGAGGGTTGAAAATCAAGCCCGCGGACAAACTCCAGAGCTTCTTTAGCTCCAAATTCCCTGTCCATGCCGTTATCTTCCCACTCCACCGACAGAGGTCCCTCATAACCAATTGCATTGAGTTCCCTGATAATCGATTCAAAATCGACATCTCCATGACCGAGAGAGCGGAAATTCCAGCCCCGCCGCAGATCACCAAAGGGGAGATGCGACCCGAGAACCGAGGCTTTGCCGTCCAGCGTCAGGGCCACATCTTTGAGATGGACATGAAAAATCCGGTCCGGAAATTCACGGATAAAAAGATGAGGCGTCATTCCCTGCCAGAGTAAATGGCTGGGATCAAAGTTAAAACCGAGTGTTGGCCGGTAATCAAAAACTTCGAGCAACCGTTTGGCCGTGTAGAGATCAAAGGCGATTTCCGTGGGATGAACTTCCAGGGCAAATTTCACTCCGCAGCGATCAAATTCATCCAGAATTGGTGTCCAGAGTTCTTTTATCTGCTCGAAGCCTTTCTCGACCAGTTCCTCACTCGTGGCTGGAAACGAATACCAGAACTTCCAGATAGGTGAACCCATAAAGCCATTGACCACATAGCAGCCGAGGTTTTTAGCCGCCCGGGCGGTGAGCTTCATTTCTTCTATGGCCCAGCGCCGGATTTCATCCGGTTTGCCCTTTACCTCAGCCGGAGCAAAGTCATCAAGACGGAGGTCATAGAGATCACCGACACACTGGCCGGCTAAGTGGGCCCCGAGAGCCCGGCACACTAAGTGATGTCTGGCCAGAATTTCTTTTTTCCTCGCCAGATAGCCAGGATCTTCGGCCGCCTTCTTAACTTCCAGATGATCTCCCCAGGTAGCAATTTCCAGCCCGTCGTAGCCCCAGGAGCTGGCCTTTTCACAGACGACTTCAAAGGGAAGATCGGCCCACTGTCCGGTAAATAGCGTTATTGGTCTTGCCATTTTTTCTCCTCCCCAGAATTAAGATTATTATTTATTGTTTATTGGCTAAATTATCTTTGCGTCGATGTTATGGCCGAACATAACTTCGAGATTGTCCTGACAGATAAAGGCAGGTAAATCATTTGATTTTAGCCTTATCCCGATTCTTTGGTAGCCATAGTTATTTCTCAGCCTTCCACCGCCGCCGTAGCCTTCTTCATTCAAACTTTGCCCTGGCCCCCTTAAAATTTTACCCAGGCTGCTCCTTTCTCCGAGCTTTCGACGCACTTTTCTATAAACTTTACCCCGCGCACCCCTTCTTCTACCTGCGGGAAATCAAGGTCATCGGCGGTAAGCTCCTGACCATGGAGCTTCTTGTCAAGGGTCGTCAAGAAGGTCGAATATATATTGGCAAAAGCTTCGAAGTAACCTTCATTATGGCCGGAGGGAATACGCGACAGGGCCTGGGCTCGCGGGCACATCGGGTCACGCCCCCGGGAAAGATAAGCCACCGGCCGGTCAAGGTAAGAAATCTTAGCGTGGTTTGGATCTTCCTGATACCATTCAACCGCACCTCTGGTTCCATAAATCCTAACTCTGAAACCATTGTCGTGGCCGATAGCAATTTGCGAACACCAGTAAAGCCCGGTGGCTCCGCCCTTGAAGTTAATCATAATGGAGGCATTGTCATCGAGCGGCCGCCCTTCGCCAAAATGATCAAGGCGGGCACAAAGTGTTTCTATCTCCAGTCCGGTCAGGTAAGAAACCATATGTTCAAGGTGCGTCCCGATATCGCCAACGCAATTGGAAATTCCAGCCCGGACCGGGTCTGTCCGCCAGGCCGCCTGCCTCTGGCCAGTTTTTTCTACCAGGGTGGCTAACCATTCCTGCGGGTACTCACCGGCCACAAAACGAATGCTGCCTAACTCGCCCTGCGAAATCAACCAGCGCAGATGTTTGATAATTGGAAAACCGGAATAAGTATAGGTGACGCAGAAAAGCAGGTCTTTCTGGCGGGCAAGATCAGCCAGCTCTTGAGCCAGCGAGCTGCTGGTGGCTAAAGGCTTATCACAGGCTACCGGAAACCCAAGTTCTAGAGCCAGTCGGGAAATCGGATAATGCGAGTCGTTAGGCGTAACAATGACAATAAAATCAGGGCGGTCAGGATGTCTGGCTTCGGCCTGGAGCAGTTCCTCATAGTTCCGGTAAAGGCGGTTTTTATCCAGCCTGAGTGTCTCTCCCGTTTTGAGATTATTCTCATAATTTCGAGAAAAACAGCCGGCGACTAAGCGGGCTTTGCCATCCATGGCTATAGCTTTACGATGGACATCGCCGATAAAAGAGCCTATCCCGCCACCAATCATGGCGTATTTTAGCTGAGGAATCTGGCTTATGCTCTCCTGCCCTTCAATCATTTTAAAGCTCCTTAAATTCCTTAAATTAATCAGACTTCAATTCTTATCTTATTTAACTCCCGCCCGTTTTTCAAAGAGAAATTATTAGGGAGGCAAGATGACGTCTGGCATTGTTAGACTCAATTATTAGAGTCAGAGTTGGCTCAGGCAGCTAACTGAGATGAATAAACTGAGACCTTAAAATGGCCAAATCACAAACTAAACTTGACACGGCCAGAGAAACAGGCCTAATTAAGTTGTCATGGTTCGTTATACAAGCTAAAGAGTCAAAAAAGATCATTCCTTATTAGTGACGCGGAACCAGTAAGTAAACAGGTCTCTCTCGAGCTCCTGATACTTTTTATATTTATGCGAAATAATTTCCCAGAAGAATTCGTTGTGCCGCTTTTGCTTAAAATGGGCAAGCTCATGGAAGATGATGTATTCAATAAGATAATCTGGCAGGTATCTGGCCAGCTTATTTATGGTGAGATTTTTTCTGGTGCTCAGGCTGGCCCATTTGGTTTTCATGGGTCTGAAATACACCTTATGCGGTTTTAGGCCTTGCTGGCTAGCTGCCTCGGACAGTAAATACAGTACCAGTTTCTTAAAATCGTCATCAGTTCTCTGGGTGAGTTTCTTCTTCTTTGATTCTTTCAGGCATCCTTGAACAAAGATCCATTTCTTTTCAATCCATCGCTTGTGCCTGTTAAAGACCTCCTCGCGGTTAGAATTCAGGGGGAGGATAAAGTGAAGTTCACCAGTAGTAAATTCAAGACGGGGATATTTTATTCTTCGGTAAAAAACCTTGTAGGGGATATTTTCAACTGCCATAATTTTTCACATTGTCAGCAAGCTTGCTGTGAAGCCGGTTCATTTCATCAAATGATAACCCGAATTTTCCCTTTAGTTTTCGGACAAACCTTCGGATTTCTCGTTCGACCTCTTTTTGCGCAGTTGCCTGCTGGATCCAGCCTGCAAAAAGATGCTTCTGTAAGGACCTGGAAAGCTCTTTGACCAGCGGTACAAAATCATTTGGACCTTTAATACTCTTTTCGAGCTCGAGTAAGATCGAATACTCAAGATCTGAAAAACCGAGAGCTCTTTGTCTTGTAGATAGCTCTTCTTTTTCCTTGATTATCTTCAAACATTCTTCGTATATTTTTCTATAATCGCGTGTCTTTTCTTTCCACATACTCAGCAGCCGCTCAACCTTGTCAGCCAGAGATTCATAAACAGGATTTCGGTGCCGGTCGACGAGAATAAATCTATTAAGGGTGAAGAGCATATTAGCGGCTCTTTCTTTCCTGTTCTTCACTCTTTCTTCGAGCCTCTGGAGATAATTTTCATCAAATTCAATCACCGGTAAATCATCGAGTTTTTCTATTTCTGTTGCCTTGTGAATGAACTGAACGGTTTTATCATAAAATCTCTGAACCAGGGCTTCGTTTACCGGCCTCTGGATAACAACCTTCAGGTAGTAGGTGTAGATGGCTGATAGCCATTTATAGTCTTCAAGATGACTTAGCCTGACTTCATGCGGTCCTAACAGCTCAAAGAGTTTCCGCAATTTTTTATATTTTTCGACAAATTCTTTATCTTTATCTTGCGAGGTTAGAATTTCAATGGCTCTAAGCAAAGTTTCTCGCTCATAATCTCTCCGAAGGTCTTGAAAAATTGTCAGGATATCTCTGATCGTCTTACCGAACTCTTCTCTCAGGCCTTCATAATCAAGAAGAACTCTTTCTATATCTCCCGAGCTATAAGCCTCAAGAGCTCTTTTGAATTCTTTGAGAATGCCCACATAATCAATAACCAGGCCTGCTTCTTTTATATCTTTGTATGGCCGATTTGTCCTGGCTATTGCCTGTAACAGCCTGTGTTCTTTAAGAAGCTTATCGAGGTACATGACCTGAAGATTGGGTGCATCAAAGCCGGTAAGAAGCATCTCGGTGACGATGAGAATTTTCGGGTATTCTTCTTCTTTGAAATTTGTCACTATCCTCTTTCGAATGCTCTCTGGATCAAGATGTCCGTATCTTTCTCTTGATTCAGTGACGAGTTTCTGAATAGCAGCTCTCCTGTCTCCTTCAGTTGTTATTACCACCTCGGAATATTCCTCAGGCAGATGCTCATCCAGGGATCTTTTGTATCGTTCGCAAGCAAGCTTACTTCCCGCCACTACCATGGCTTTGAATTTTCCATCGACATTTTCTTTAAAATGCCGGGCAATATCCCGGGCAATGACTTTTATCCTTTCCGGATTTTCAAGGATGATCCTTATGGCATCGAGTCTTTCTTTTATTTCTTTTTCTAAAGGGCCGCGGATATTTTCTGGCAGTTCTTCGTATTCAGATTGCAGGAAAGCTTCAAGGTCTGCTTTTCTCAGGTGAACTTCTTCTTCAAGCCTCGGCTGATAGACAATCTGAACCGTGAAGCCATCGGCGATTGAATCAGCGATTGAATATAAATCAAGATAAGATTCATCAGGAGGATAGCTGAACTCTAAAAAGGTATCGCGTCCTTTCTTTGATATCGGAGTTCCTGTAAAAGCAAAAAAGAAAGCCTTCTTAAAAATGGCTTTCATCTGGGCAGCCAGAGTTCCGTACTGGCTTCGATGTCCCTCATCTACCAGGGCGATGATATTTTTTCGGGTTAGTACCGTCTCTTTATGCTGGGATATTCTTTCCAGCTCTTTCTGAAGGCTTTTCAGTTCTTGCTGCCTGAACTTATGGACGAGGACGATGAAAACACCTCTTTTGCTCCGATAATCGTCATGTTTCAAAACCTCCTTCAGAGCACTGACAGAATCTATTATTTCAGGTCTGAGGATGTCCAGGGCGGTAAATTCGTCATATAGCTGGGATTCAAGCTCTGTTCTGTCAACGATAAAATAGATAGATGGATTGGCGAGACTTCCGTGATAATAGAGCTTATGGGCGGCGAAAATCATGGTCAGTGTTTTCCCGCTTCCCTGCCAGTGCCAGACAAGCCCTCTGTCTTTTTCTTCTTCTCCATTGAGATTGTTAAGAACCCGCTCAACTATTTTATTGGCCGCATAGAATTGCATATAGCGGGCGATAACCTTGGTGGCCTGGCCATGCTCAACTCTGAAGAAAAGATAATTTTGGATGAGGTCAAGCAGTCGCCCTGGTGTAAGCATCTCGATCAAGGAATTTATTGAGTCTTTACCTTTCTCTTTCCATTCGTAGGTGTTTATGTCCCGGTGCCAGGGCACTATGGGGAAATACCTGGTTACACTTTCGGCAGCTACTCCGATCTGGGCATATTTATATAATTCAGGAACAATCTGTTCATAATCCTTTATCTGATTAAAAGCATTAAGCCAGCTTTCAGATATTCTGGTTGGGTCTTTACACTCGATATTGACCAGGGGAATCCCGTTTACATAAAGGATGATATCTGTTCTGATGATATCCCGGCCTTTGAAATAAACCTGGCTGGTAGCTATAAATTCATTTTCGTCAGCATTATCGAAATCAAAAAGGCGGATATATCTGACCACTCTATCCTTCTCAAACTTGACAGGCACCCCGAATCTATAGAAATTGATTATCTTTTTTGAGCCTTCGCTTCCGGTCGGGGTAAGCTTTAACTCGTTAAGGACCTTGTGAATCTCTTCATCACCCAGTGCGATTCCAATATTAATTTTTTGGATAGCCCTGATGAGGTTAGGGATTAAGAGAGGCTCCTCCAGACTGTCTCGTTCAAGATCTCCTGCCGGGACATTTTTCCACCCCTTCTCTGTGAGTTTTTCGAGAATATAATCCTCGACGAGTCTTTTTTCAATAAAAGTCATCTTAATCTTCCAACTTTACTCTTTTTTTGCCGGTCAGGAGATCTTCCATCAGTCCTCTTTTAACCTTCTCCAGCCTTTCTTTTCTTTTTCTTAACGTCTCGATTCGCTTATCCATGGAACTGAGGATCTCAGCAATTTTTTGCTGCTCTGGAAGCGGGGGGAGGGGGATGCTTATCTTCCGCAAATCTTCGCGTAAAATTCCCTTTATGGTGCTGCCTTGAGCCATAGACTTTAATCGCTCCCCGCTATTTACAATGTGCCAATAGATAAAGTCGGGAATAGCTTTATTATCATCTATAATGATGCCAGTTAAATCCTGGCTAATAGCTATATCAATTCTATTAACCGCTGCCTTCCCGATGCCAACTCTTGTTGCGACCAGGAGATTATTCTTTGGAACTATCTTAGTTGCGCTTTTCTTAAGACCTTCATTCGTTATGAACCGTTGCCCGGTTTTAACTTCTCTTTCAGTAATGAACGCGCTTGTCATCCATGGAATATCACCGTTCCAGTATTCATCTTTTGAGGTAGATGGGGTCCCCCCGCTAACAAAATCTACAGAAATTTCCTCTAGTTTTTTTAGTTCCCATGTTTTTGGAATCATTCCTGAATCAGTCTTCTTAAATTCCTTATGCCCGATGCCTTTAGTCAGAAGCTCCTGCATCAGGCCTTTCTTCAGCCTCTGCGTCTTCTCTATGGCTTCTATAATTTTTTGAATCGCTTGATCCACCGTCGACAAGATTTCTGCAATTTTCCGCTGTTCAGGGAGAGGAGGAAGGGGAAGTACAAGGCTTTTTAACAATGGTAAATTTATGTTTTTTAGAGTACTCCCTTGTGCCTTCTGTATGTGGTTCCAATATAAGCTGGATTGGAGAAAATAATGTATAAATTTAGGCAAAATTCCACTTTTTAGTTTAACCTTAATTAAGTAAGAGCCGAATACTGCATCATTATAATCTTCATCAACCAGTACAGAGACACCAACCGTTCCCGCCCTCGCTATAATTAGATCACCTTTAAATAGCTTATATTGATTTAGTTGGTTCCTCCTATCTGTTATCTCGCAAGAAGGCAATTTCCCATAATCAAACTTGTAATTACTTATATCTGTTGTTCTTAGCATTTTAAGCCCAGTGGATTCATTACTCGCCTTTGCAGTAATTCCATAGTAAATAGTATCGGTTACTTTAGAGTCTCCCAGCTTCACTACCTCCCACTCTTTAGGTATCCTACCGATTTCAGTTTTCTTAAACTCCTTATGCCCTATGCAGTCCATGCTCATAATTTTATTCCTGTATCCGGTCATAAAAATCATCACCTTTGGCTCCAAAATAGGTTCGGAGTCTCATCTCGAACCAGGCTTTGTCCTTACACACGGCCTTTGTTTCGCTTAATTGTTCTTTGGAGACAAAACCTCTTTCATTAAGAAATGCATAAAAATCTGAAATAGCTTTAAGATAAGAATGGATACCACGAATGGAAGGATCCCAAAACCTTCTAATGTACCAATTCCCAAGGAATTTTCTGATGGTATCCTCGGAAATGTCCAGGATACTCCTTGCGTCACCGTAAACAAAAAGATAGTTCATGATAAAAAAAGCAGCTCGATCGGTTCGCTTGCCAGCAGTGTTTTCATTTATTCCTTTGGTTTTCAGGTAATCGTAAAATTTATCAAAGACTATCTTAAATATCTGCCATCGCCTTTCAACTTCTTCTTCTGAATTATCCCTCTTGATACATTTGAAGTGCTTAGCTTCTAATTCTTCCATCGCCTCACCTCAAGTTTTATGTGATTCTTTTAAATAAATGACAACTTAAATGACAACTTAAATGACAACTGATATTATGCGAGTTCATAATAAGCTCCTCGACCTCTACCCTTTGACCTGACCACCCCAAGCTCTACCAATTTAGTCATTTCTTTTAGAGCCATTTGCCTGGAGAAGCCAAAAAGGTCTTTAACCTGACCAACGGTCAGCTTTTCATTCTGAAGGAGCATCTCCACAATCTTCATCTGGCGTTCTGTAAGGGCAATCTGGCCTCTCTGTTTGAGGAACTTGATGTCCTGGCTCAAGCCAATAACCTTATCTTCTACGGCTTTTAGGCTGACGGCCACACCTTCGGTGAAGTATTCAAGCCAGCCTGTTAGATCCAGCCTATCCTGGTCAACGGTTTTCAGGGCTGTATAATAAGCCCGACGATCTTTATCATAATAATCATCAAGGGCAAAAAATCTTTTGATATCAAAAGCTCTCTTAAAAAGTACTACCGAAGCCATCACCCGAGCTGTGCGGCCATTTCCATCGACAAAAGGATGAATCCTGACGAGTTCATAATGAGCTAGGCCGGCCTCAAGCACGGGGTCGATTTCATCGGCCTCCTCGGAATTAAACCACTCCAGATACTCTTCGACCAGAGTCGCAACTTGGTCTGTCGGAGGGGGCATAAAAATTATCTGGCCAGTTGCCCGGTTTACCACGGCCACCTGTTGATTTCGAAATGAGCCTTCATCCGCAGGATTTTCTAGCGTGTCTCTGGTAACAAGCTTGTGGAGTTCAAGCAAGTCTGTGAGTTTGAATGGCTTTCTCTCAGCGAATTCGGGGATCTTTTCTAAAGCTTCAAGGTAGTTTAAAACTTCTTTTTTATCTTTCCTTCTCACCATGATATCGCGGCCGGCAGCCAGTTCGCTTACCTGCTCAAGGGTAAGGGGATTACCTTCAATGGCTGTAGATGAGTGAGCACTTCTCAGGAGCGCTTCTCTTCGAAGCGAAACTTCCCACTTTGGAATAAGCGGGGCATTAAGAATGACCGCCCTTGCCTTAGCGATGGCAGTAAGATTGTTAACAATCTTGTGGGTATAGCGGAAATTAGGTGTAAACATTACTCCTCTTGGTAAATTTCTTTTAGATAATTCTCGATTTTAGCCTCGGTTTCTAAAATCTCTTTTTCAAGGTGGCGAAGTTCAACCCATTCTTTTAAGACATCTATGTTCTCCACTTCCTCCTCGGGAAAGACATAAAGCGTTACATTAAGGTTAAAATCGTTATCCTTTAGCTCATCATAACCGACGATTCTTGAGAACCCATCGATCTCTTTGAATTCTCTGTAGGCTTTGACGATTTTATCGATATTAGAATCGGCCAGTTGATTGAGTTTCCGAACATCAGGATGCTGCTGATATTCCTGGCTGGCATTTATAAATAAAACTTTCTCTTTCCTGTCAGCGGGTTTGTTCTTATTCAGAATCAATATTGCCCCCGGAGCGCCGGTGTTGTAGAAAAGCTTTTCTGGAAGAAGAATAACAGCCTCAATTCTGTCAGCACTGACAACGGCCGAGCGAATGGCTTTCTCTTTGCCGCCGCGAAAGAGACACCCATTGTCAATGACTACTCCCACTCTCCCGTCTTTTCCATCAGCTGAGGCCAGCATGTGCTGGATCCAGGCCCAATCAGCAGACTGACGTGGTGTAAAGCCATATTCAAAACGTTCTTTCCAGAATTCACTTTTTTTCAGCGTTTCTTCATCGTAGCCATCCTGGTTCCAGGGTGGATTGGCGATAACCACATTGAATTTTTTTAGACCTTCCTTATCTTTGAATTTGGGGTAAAGAAGAGAATCCCCCTGAGCAACCTGAGCATTTCTTATATCATGAATATAGAGGTTCATTTTGGAAAGAGCCAGAGTCTTATAATTGACTTCCTGACCAAAAAGGAAGAGCCTGTTGAGAGCTTCTTTCCCATATTCATTTTCTACATGCTGATAGGCTGTTATAAGCATCCCTCCCGAGCCATAGGCTGGGTCATAAACGCTATCTCCAGGCTTTGGGTCGAGAATTTCGACAAGAAGTCTAATAACTTCGCGGGGCGTGTATATTTCACCTTCTTTGGCTTTCTGAGGAGCAAAGTATTTTAGAATCCATTCATAGGCATCTCCCAGAATATCCGGGGCTACATGATGAAGTGATCTGGCACTAAAAAGCTCAACCAATTGACGCAGAATTTCAGCATTCTCACGGTTTGAAGTAAACTGGACGAAATCCACATTTTCAAAAACATCTTTGAGCTCAGGATTGAGCTCTGATAAAGCCTTCATAGCCCGGGAGAAATTTTCTGGAAGATATGCCGGGTCTTTTCTTATATTTTCCCACAGTAGATCCTGGGAAATATCAAAGTCATGATAAATAGAATTTTTCGCTTCCAGGCGAGCCTCGGACTCAGTCAGGCCGTCGGCCAGAGCGTCTTTATAGGCTTTATCAAATTCTGTTTCCCATTTATCGCTGATGCGTTTATAAAAGAGGAGGAGAAGGATAAAAGTATAATCAACACGAGTGCGAATAAGATCGGCAGCAGCCTTTAGAAGACTATCGAGATCTGCCCGGGTGAGTTCATTCTTACTTATAGCCAGAGTTTCGGAAATGATCTCCTCCTTACTGATAAGCTTATAGATCTTTTTCCGGGCGTCATCTTTGTCTGGTTCTACTCCCAGCCAGCCCCTCTTGCGGAGCTCCGAAAGGAAAACGTTGATCTGGTTCTCGCTATCTTGCATTTTTTCTTTAAGGATTTTAGCAGCGTCCTCAAAATGGAATGGAGAGTCATGGAAGGCATCCCATAGGAATTTATGTCGTTTTTCAAGCCAGGCTGGTATCATCTGTCATCCCCAACAATAGATAAGTGCTAATGGCATTTCCTTATATTATAAGCTAATCAGGTTAGTTTGTCAAGAGGTTTTGAAAATATTTCTGGCACTGGTCTTTTTAACAGGTTGTTCGAGAAACTCGATGGGTCAGCCATCCCCGTTCCCCTCGGCTCTATACGAACCTTAAGGTTTTTCTTTCATTTAAAGGCGATTATTAGATGTCCTTTCGGTTTCAAGGGCATTGCTAACAGGACTTTTAACCGAGCTGAATACGGTGAAGTCGATGCGTGGCCTAATCAACATGCTCGCCTCAAGGCAAATAAGCCTGGTCAGATGGTAGATCTATAGCCTGCTCAGGTAGCTAACCGAGATGAATAAACTGAATTTTTACGATGGCCAGATAGCAAGCTAAACTTGTCCTGATTGATTCAGTAAGGGCCGAGAAAATCAGATTGCTTTTGCCGTCTTTATGATGCTAAATTATAAGCAATGGCAAAAAAAACAGCCCAGGAGGAGGGCCCTGTTATGTATAAATCGATAAACATCAATAACTTCCGTTGCTTTGAAAACTTTTCAATAGACAAGCTCGACCGCCTGAATCTTATTGTTGGCAAAAATAATGTGGGAAAAACGGCCTTGCTTGAAGCTATCTTTTTACATTGTGGACCTTATAATCCTGAATTAGCTCTCAGAGTTAATGCCTTCAGGGGAATAGAATCAGTTAAAGTTGAATTTGCTTCCTGGGCAGAAACCCCCTGGGATTCATTATTTTATAACTTTGATTCAAATAGAACCATAGAAATCAGCGGGGAAAATACTGTTTCAGGAACAAAGAAACTAAAAATTAAAATCCCAAGACAACCTGGCGAGCTTAAAAAGATTCATTATGCCTTAAACCAGCACCGGACACAGACCAAAGAAGAGCCAGATGTCTATAAGCTTGTTCCCTCGCCAACAGAAATGGCTAAGGTTCTGGAATTTACCTTTGAGCAGAAAAAGGCTGCCGTGACTTCATATATGATTCTGGATCAAAAGGGAGCGAGAATCGAGCCTTTCCCGCAGCCGCCACCATTTCCAGCCTATTTTCTGGCCTCAAAAATTAAGATCCCTTTCAAAGAAGCGGCTGAGGATTTTGGTCAGTTAGAAATAAAAGGACAGCTGGAGATTTTACTTGACACCCTGAGAATAATTGAGCCAAGGTTAAAAAGAGTGTTTGTCCTTGTTCAGGGAGGAGAACCTATCCTGCATGGAGATCTGGGGACAGGGCACCCGATCCCGCTTCCCCTGATGGGAGAGGGAATGGTTAAGCTGGCCAATATCATTCCTAAATTAGGCCGTGCCTCTAATGGTGTGATTCTTATAGATGAAATCGATAACGGCCTTCATTATTCGGTATTGGAGAAGGTCTGGGAAGTGGTAGCTAAAGCGGCCCGGATGTTTGAAACTCAAGTCTTCGCCACCACTCACAGCATGGACTGCATATTGGCTGCCCATGAAGCTTTTTCGAATTCAAAAATTTACGATTTTAGACTCCATCGCCTGGTGCGCGATAAAGAAACTATTAAAGCAGTAACCTATGATAAAAAAACACTGGGCATTGCCATAACTTCAGATTTGGAAGTTCGCTGATAAGCCGGTAGAAAAACCAATTTGGGACGATAGCCATCATGCCTGATCATGGTCAAAGGCTGGAATTTAGCAGACCCTGCCTTCTCATCGTCGAAGGAAAAGACGATCAATGCTTTTTTGAAACTTTATTAAGTTACCTCTCTTCCAGTGGCGGACTTCAATCAATAGGCCAATCATTTGACATTTATAATCTTAATGGAAAAGACAGGTTAAATGATGTGTTGAAAACCATAAAACAGACTCCAGGATTTGAGAGCGTCAAAGCTCTTAGTATAGTAAGAGATTCTAATTCGCACCCAGCGCAGACGTTTCAGAGCATTCAGAATGCTTTGAAGAGCGCCGGATTTTCATGCCCGAAGAAAGAGATGGAAATGGCGGGCAAAGGGCCTGAAATTTCTATAAAGCTAATACCGGGCATAAATCAAACGGGGATGTTAGAAGACCTTTGTCTGAGCTCAGTCCAGGCTGATCCGGCGATTAATTGCGTTGATTCATATTTTGATTGTTTGAAGGAAAGAAAAATAATCATCTCAAAAGACAAATCAAAGGCAAAATGCCAGGCTTTCCTGGCCTCGAGTCCGAGGTCACCTCGGGACATTGGAATCGCTGCCAAACAATCTGTCTGGCCATTCGAGAGTTCTGTCTTTGAAGAGATAAGACAATTCTTAATAAATCTTTATCAGGTTAATGAGCGGGGCTAATCTGATTATTGCTGATTTAACATAGCTTTTTAAGCTTAAAGATAAAAGATAAATGAGGGATAAATGTGATTTCGGCGCGTCAGGCTTATTATAAAAAGTGGAAAATAAATTTATTGTCGGCTGAAAAGGAGGGAGTAAGGCTCATGAAAAGATATGGTTCAAAGCAATATCAACTGATAATCATCGCCTTCCTCGCCACCTTTTGCTTGAGTTCTCCAATCTATTCAGACCAGCCTTCCGGGAGTTCGAAGAGTCAGCTCAGGATAATTCCGCTGCCAGAGATTGAATCTCCCGGGTATGTCCGGGCAGACTTTGGAAAAGTATATATTCAGGATAAGACGAATATAGCAGTTTACTCTTTTGAAACGGGCCGCTTCTTAAAACATATCGGCCGTTCTGGCCAGGGACCCGGTGAATTCACCTTGCTCGGCTCATTTTACTTAGCTGAAGGCCGGATCGTGGCTGAAGATATAGGCAAAACCCTGTTTTTCTCCCCTGAAGGTGACTATCTTGGCCAGTTAATCCCACCGAGCAAGGCAATGGGACCATACCCGTTTCTCCCAGTTGGTAGTCACTTCGTTGGCATCCCGCTGGAAAGAGCTGAAGATGGTCGGACGTTACCACCGATGCTAATTGTTTATGACCAGGCTGGCAAGCCCTTGAAGCAGCTGCTGGAGGTCCCGGATGTTCTTCCCTCACCCCCTTCCCGCCCCGGAGCTTCGGGGTCTTTCCGCAAACAGGACCAGTTAATGGTCAGGGAATATTTTGATTATATTGTTTATGACCATAAAATCTTCGTCGCTGATTCAAGCCAGGGTCTGTCAATTAAAGTCTTTGACGAGACGGGCAATCTTCTTTACGAAATCCGCCATCCAATTGAAAAAACAAGAGTGCCAAAAGATTACCGTGATCGTGTTCTCAGAAGCTTACCAAAAAAGTTTCTGGAAAATAATCAACCAATCTTCCCGCCCTACTTTCCTTCGTTTGTAGCCTTTAAGATTGACGACGGCAAAATATATGTCATCACTCCCGCCCAGAAAAATCAGCTCAATGAAGTCATAACGATGAACCTTAAAGGTCAAATCCTTGATAGAAGTTTCCGCTTTCAGAAGGAAACAGATTACGAGGTTCCAATTCGTTTTGCCCGCACCTTTGATGTGGAAAGGGACTGTTTTGTCTGGGTTGAGTATAATGAGCCAGCCGAGCGGTATGAACTACACATTTATTAAAAAGCTAAAAATAGCGAAGATGAATTAAGCCTTCATTCAACATAGCACCTGAGGAATTATAACCTGAAGGGGAATGCTTACAGGGGAAATCTGTCGCAGGCACTACCTGACAGGCATATGTCCATTATGGTCCATCGCCTATATTATTTTAGCAGGCGGACCGGGCCAAGAAGACCTGATGGAACCAGCGGATCTCCCTGGCGGTAAAAGCGGTGGGTGGTAAAGGTCAAGCGTTTTGTTGGCCGCGCGTTTCCAGTCAGCAGCCATTGAGGCCACTGCCCATTAACCACGCCGTCCCAGGGCTCATTTTCATCACCTATTAACCGGTTTATCCACGTTGGTGTATAAGGTAGCTTGCAAATAGCAAAGGTGGAGCGAGTGGCTGTAAAGTCTGCTTTTAAAGAACTTAGCCTCAGGAAATAAGAAATTTACCTACTATGCAGCCAAGGAGACTTTAAGACATTATTGCAGAGACGGCTAACAGGATTTCTATCGTGGCTGAAGCTTCTGCTTGATTTTCTCCGCTGCCGTCAGCGCCTCCTGCCCAACTTCCGGATCATTACTCAATGACTCGCAGAACTCGAGCCCGAAAGCACAGGGGAAAGCGGGCAGAGTGGACAGAACCAGCTTTTTCTCCTCAGCCCGCCGGCTAAGAGAATAAATTTCTTTAAGAAAAGCCGTGGCTGCCTCAGGCTGACGATAAGTTTGAGAAGCAGTCAGTCTGACCAGTCCCCTGATGGCCAGGACATTTTCTTTGAGGTCGGAAGTCTTACTGGCCAGAGCCAGAAGATCGTCCAGAGCTTCAACTTCCGGCCAGTCGCTTAGGGCTTTAACAGCTGCCTCTTTAACCTGCGGACGTGAATCACTCAGGTATTTCCTTATGAGCGGCAAAGAACTCCGCTCCCCGATCTTACCTATGACCTGAACCAACAGCGAGACTTTTTCTGGATCGTTTTCCTTAGCCAGAAGCTGGGTGAAAAAGGCTGATTTAGAATCCGGCCGGGCTGAATTTTGAGCCCAGATAGCCAGGATATTGACCAGCTCTTCGCGGTAGGTTTCATCCTGAGTCGAAAAAGCCACCTCTAAAACTTTATCGGCCAGGCTGAGATCGCCAAAAGCCCGGAGGCCGCGGGAAACCAGTGCCCGATCGGCCGCTGGATTAGAAGCTTCAGCTAAGAAGAAATCCCGGGCGGCTACCATATTTCTTTCACAGGCAGAGAGAAGTAACTCGTTTTTGACTTCCTGGCTGGTTGTTGTCCCGAGAAGTTCCAGAATTTTTTGATCCACAGCTTTTTCCGGGAGAGAAGCCAGACTTTCCCGGGCAGCAGTTTTTTCGAGCCCCTTAGCTTGAGCCGCCCACTCCGCCAGAAATTCGGCGGTTGTGGCATCGCCAATCTGGCCAAGAGTCCTTAAAGCCGCTATTCTCACCGGCTCATCTTTCTGGCCACTTATGACTTTCATTAGAAATTCTCTAACCTGAGGTTCTGGATAAGAAGACAGAGCAGAGACAAACTGAATCTGCCTCGGCGGCAAAATATAATTAAAAGTGCCGAGGAGAGAGGCGAGCTCATCCGATTTAAAAAACTCTGCCATTAAGCCGATGGCCGCTTCTTGCGATGGTTCGTCCTTTCCTTTTAAGGCCGACAACAGGAGCGACCTGGCCTGCGGACCGGCCGTCAGAATCTTGAGCCTGAAGGCAGCTATTTTTTGAGCCGGTTCGAGTTTAACTCCGAGCAGGAGATCAGAAATTTTTCCGGCTTCTTCCAGCTTATTTTCTTTTATCTCCCTCTGAGCTATTCGCACCATGGAATCAACAGCCACCAGGCGGATTTTTTCATCAGGGAATTGAATATAATTCTTGAGGGGCTTCGTCGCTTCGGCGTTATCTAAATTACCCAGAGCTTCAAGGATGGCTGCTGTCATGGCCGGCGATGGGTCTTTCTTTAAAAGTTTTTCAAAATAAGGGACTGCGCCTTTAACTCTTCGGCGTCCTAAGCTGCCGATAATTCCCGGTAAAAACTCTGGCGATGATTTATCGAGAGCCTCAAGCAAGGCCCGGTCGGCTTCTTCGCCTGGGATTCTTTCCAGAACATAACGGGCCGGGTCCGAGGCTTCAGAGTCAGTTAGAAAAGCCGCAAGAACTTTGACCGATTCCGAGCCGGCTATCCAGCTCAGGGGTTTACTGACCGCTATCCGGCCGTCGCGGCTCACCGGCTTTTTAAAAAATTCCAGCAGCTTTTGCTCGGCTTGAAGCTTCAGGCCAGGATCATCTTTGACCTTAAATATCAACCGCTCAAGCTGAAGGCTCGGCCCTTCACCCTGACTGTGATCAAAAGTCTCCAGGGATTTTAACAGGCGGTCAAGTTCGGTCAATGCCGTCCCGGCCGCCGGGGCATTCTGTCTTAACTCTCCAGCCACAATCAGCGGCGAAACCAAAAGGCAGAGTAGCAGAACAAATGACACGAAAAATGAACAAATCCGATACGTCCTGCTAACCCTGTCTGGCCGCCGGTACTTCCTCCAGTCAATATAACCATCGTCTTTATTAATGAATGAGCCAGTTTTCCGGTCTCTCAACAAGCCCGGGCAGAAGAAAGAAGTTGCGTTCTCCTCAGCACTAGAAGCCAGAGGCGGAAGAGTTTTTATCAAGCGTGGTGTCCGGGGCACGCTCAGACCTATCCCATCTTCAGCTATTTGGTGAGAAACTTCCTGACTCCTTTTCTCCCACTTTGCAATTATCAGCTGGCTATTAATTTTCTCCGCCTTTTCGACTGCTTCCTGACTGCCCATAAAAACTTTTTCCCCAACTTTATTTTCCATCAGGTTGCTCCTCATTGTCTTCTGTCCTTATCCAGGCAGATACCACGGGTGGCGGTAAGAACGGCTCAGCAGCCTTTCGGCTTCCGGGTCACCGATAATTTTTTCCTTAGCCGGATCCCATTTTATTTTCCGGCCGACTGTCATCGAAATAACGCTCAGATGACCGACGCTGGCCGAGCGGTGGGCAACTTCGGCCGGGGTAATAGTTTCTTTTCGGCTCCTGATACAATCCAGGAAATTCTGATAATGGTCGCGGCTTTTATAAAGCCTGATTTCCTCTGGACCTATAAACTCAGTCTGAAGTGAAGCCGGTTCAGCTTTAAACTGGCCGCGGTCAACCCAGATCCAGCCCTTGTCCCCGATCCATTTGGTTCCGCTCCAGATTTGAGGATAGCCGCCAGCCACAATCATCGGGGTCCCATCGGCATACTTCGCCTCAACCCAGTAGCGGGTAGGGCTGTTGTAAACACCGCCAGCTGGATACTCACCGTGGGCTTCGATTTCAACCGGTCCTGTCCGGTCCCAGCCCATCCCCCAGTGAGCAATGTCCACATGATGACCGACCCAGTCCATGAGCTGACCACCGCCAAAATCCATATTCCAGCGCCAGTTCATATGAACGCGTGACCGGCAGTAAGGCCAGTACGGAGCGGGACCAAGCCACAACTCATAATCAAGCTCGGGCGGAGGCGGTTCGATCCGGTCCTGGCCAAAGGTGCCGGCAAAATCATAATGGCCTTCAGGCAGGCCGACTTCGATTCTGGTAACTTTTCCTATCCGGCCATTCCGGACAAGTTCCGCTGCCTGGTGGAAATTTTCAACCGAGCGCTGCCAGCTGCCCGTCTGCCAGATGCGGCCGTATCTTTCGACCGCCTGACACAGAGCCCGGCCTTCAGCCAGGTCATGCGTCAGAGGTTTTTCACCATAGATATCATAGCCGGCCCGGGCAGCCTCAATGGCCAGCAGAGCATGCCAGTGATCCGGGACTGCTATGGAGACAGCATCCAGGTCTTTTCTCAGAAAAAGCTGCCTGAAATCGGTGTAGGTGCGGCAGTCTTTAGTGCCGTACTTCCGGTCAACAATGTCTTTAGCCTGAGCTAAGTGATTTTTATCGACATCACAAACGGCCACCCATTGCACTTCATCTTTATTAAGGAAAGCTTCCATATTGGGCAAACCCATCATGCCAAAACCAATACCGGCCATGACAATTCGGTTGGAAGGAGCTGGTCTTTTTTTATCCAGACCAAGGGCCGAAGCCCGGACAATAGCCGGAAAACCAAGCCCGCAAGCTGCGGTCAGCGAAGCTGTTTTTAAAAACTGACGCCGGGAAATTTTTTCTTTCCGCCCGCTCATTATTTTTCCTTTCATTTTTCGCTGTCTAAAGATTTCGCTTTCTCTTCATCCCTTTTACTTCAAACCGGAAATTAAATCAAAGGAAAAAGACCGTTTTTAAGCGCAGGGTGGTGACAAAAGGCAATATGATAAAAATTAAAAAGTCAAAATATTATCTGAAAAGACCGGAGAAAATTAATTGACCGGCGTATTAGAGGTGCCGGCCAGACCCTGCAGCCGGCTGATTCTTTCACCGACACTTTGATAGGCAGGATTCCAGGACTGAATATCACGATAGATGGAGAGCGCTTTATCATATTCTTTGCTCTGTTCATAAATCATACCGAGGTCAAACATCAGAGCAAAATACTGGTCAGTGCCAGGAGCGACCAGCTTGATGGCCCGGTTGAGCCAGCTCTCCGCTTCTTCCAGATTGCCCTTCAGACGGTAACTGTGGCTGATAAGTGTCAGACATTCGAGCGTCAGGTTCTTGTCTTTAGCGGCAATATTAAATTCTTCAATGGCTTCATCCACCAGCCCCTGCTCCATAAAAGCCAGGCCAAGCTGGAGATGAATCTGGTAATCTTCGGCCGGTATTTTTTCTCTGATGCCTTTTTTGAAATCATTGACAATAGTCATTAGCTCTTTTTCAAACTGAGTCGTTATCCCGGTTTTCTGGTGCATATAAACAGCACTCAGCATAGCCAGTTCTGCTCTGATATTCTCCTGGAGGTCATAAAACTTTTTCTCGCGGCCATCACTGCTGATGATAGGAATGATGCCGGTATCGGTGAACAGGTCAATCGGGCTGATTTTCTCCTCACTCAGGATCTGTTCTTCCAGGTCAAATTCAGGCTTTTTCCTGCTTTCTTTTTCTTCCTTAGCTTTGGCCGGACGCATTACCTGGGTCTCGATAGCGGTTGTTTTTTCAATTTTACGAATCAGGTCTTCCTTATTAAGATTCGGTTTAAGACTATCAATATAGTTCAGTTTTTGTTTGAGCAGAGGATCGTTAGGATACCTCAAGAGTAGCCCTTCTATGACCCGTCTGGCCAGTCTAACCAGTCCCTCCTGAATGTAGATATCAGATTGAGCCAGACCCGCTTGGATTTCTTCCTCTTCCTCCGCCGATAGCGCCCAGGTTTCAGGCGGTAGTTCCTCTTCCTTGATCACTAATTCTTTTTTTAGCTCCCGATATTCTCTGGCCAGTTGTTCATCCGTTGGGCGAAGTTTAATCAACTCGGCATAATAGGGGAGCATCTTGCCTTTTTCACCGATTTTCTTGAATTCTTCTATGAGTCTTTCCTCAACCTTTTCCAGCCGGCTAAAATCATTATTTTCCCTTAAAATTTCCACCAGCTTTTCCAGGGCCGGGATATAATCATTTCTAACGGTCAGAATAAGCCCCAGCAAGCCAATAGCCTTATCTTCTTTTTTCTTTTTTAGATAGCTGTCGATAAGTGGCTCAAAATACTCAAAGGCCCCATCAACATTTCCTTCCGCCAGGTTAATCCGGCCAATTTTATAGCGCGCATTAACATTCATCGGATAAAAATTCAGGACCTCGGTGAAAATTTCCTTAGCCGGACCAAACTTACCTTCTTCAAAATAGAGATTGCCCAGAAAGGTCAGGGCATCAAGATCGTGAGGCATTTTCTCCAGGACCTGGCGGGCCAGCTCCTGGGACTGTTCAGCCTGTCCTTTTAATCTCAGGACCTGGGCCAGCCGGAGTTTGGTTCTGGCGTTATCCGGAGCCAGTTTATTAGATTCTTTGAGGAGTTTTTCAGCTTCATCAATCTGACTCAGGCTGATCTTGAGGTCAGCTGCTTTGAGGAGCTCATTGACAGCTTTATCCTGCTGGCCATTCAACTTGTAAAGAGCAGCCAGTTGTATCCTGATATTGAGGTCATCCTTGTCCAGTTTGGCCACTTTCTCATAAAGCTCAATAGCCTCTTCTACCATTTTCTGCCGTAGAAATTTTTCAGCTATTCGCAGATACTCCTGTTTGGCTTCAGCCAGAAATCCCTGCCTGGTATAGAGGTCAGCCATTTTTATGAAATAGTCTGGTTTATCTGGATTCAACCGGCAGATCTTTTTCAGGATAGCCAGCGCCTGGGAATTCAGGCTTCTTTTCTCATATTCATCGGCCACTTTTTCAAAAGCTTTGATAGCTTTATCATTCTGGCCAAGACGGACATACAAATCGCCAACCAGATTGTTGATGCTGACATCTGATGGATCATCTTCCAGTAGTTTTTCGTATTCAGCTATAGCTTCTTTCAGCCGACCAGCCCGGACATACTTCTCCGCCTGCTCTATAATCTTCAGCCGGTCAATTTTCCCGTTCATCTTATCAGCATTCTATCCTTGAAAAGCTTAAAACTCCTCCTGTGCAGTGGACTGGGGCCAAGCTTTTCTAACGCCAGATAATGACCTTCCGTCGCATAGCCCTTATTCTCACTGAGGCCATAACCCGGATATAACCTATCCAGGACTTGCAGCAATTGATCTCTGAATACCTTGGCCACAATCGAAGCCGCCGCTATCGAAAATACCTTCCTGTCTCCCTGGGGTACAGCCACCTGTGGATAATTTATACCTTTTAAGGGATAGCCGTCAACCAAAACCATATCCGGTTGCTGGTCCAGGTTAGATAAAGCCCTTTTCATAGCCAGCTGGGTCGCCCAGTAGATATTAATCTGATCAATCTCCAGATGGGTAGCAGAACCGATGCCGACACAATAAGCTTCGCCCATGATTTTCCTGGCTAACTCTATTCTTTTAGTCGGAGGAAGCAGCTTGGAATCGGTAACTTCCCGGGTCCAGCCGGCTTTCTTTCTAAGGAAAAAATCTGGAGGGAAAATTATACTGGCTGCCACCACCGGTCCAAAGAGACAACCGCGGCCAACTTCATCCAGGCCGGCCAGATAAACCAATCCCTGATTAAGAAGGTCTTCCTCGGTCTCAAAACCCATCATTTGGTCTAATTTTACAAAAAAAACCTCTCTGGTCGAGAGGTCAGGTTAACCGACAGTCTAAAATTAAATTTATTTTAAAAAATTTCCGGAACAGACCCGGATTATTGCTGTTCTTCCTTAAGCTTGGCCGCTTTACCCTTAAGGTTCCGCAGGTAATAAAGCTTGGCTCTTCTCACTTTGCCATGGCGAACAACTTCTATCTTCTTAATCATTCTGGAATGAAGGGGAAATATTCTTTCCACGCCTATACCATAAGATATTTTTCTGACAGTAAAAGTTTCGCCCAGACCCGAACCACGTTTAGCAATGACATCGCCTTTAAAAATCTGAACCCGTTCTTTATCGCCTTCCCTGATCAGAACATGGACTTTAACTGTGTCTCCAACTTTAAATGGCTCTATGTCCTGACGCATCTGTTTTTCTTCTACAGCTTTAATCAGATTATTCATGACTCTTTCCTTTCTTCCAGGATTTCAGATAGAAGCTTTTCTTCTTCTGCAGAAAGCTTCCTTGATTTTAGCATATCTGGCCTTTTAGCCAGTGTTTTTTCCAGGGACTTCTTCAACCGCCAACGAGCTATTTTCTGATGGTCGCCAGAAAAAAGCACTGATGGAACTTTATAGCCGCGGTAATCTCTGGGCCTGGTATATTGGGGAAAATCCAGGAGGCCAGTAGCAAATGAATCATGGCGGACTGACTCTTCCCGACCAACCACTCCCGGCACAAATCTGGAGACCGCCTCAACCACCACCGCCGCGGCCAGTTCTCCACCGCTCAGAACATAATCACCAATAGAGATCTCTTCGTCAACCAGGTAATCACTGACTCTTTCATCCACGCCTTCATAACGTCCACAGATTAAAATTACCTGATCATAGCCGGCCAGTTTTTCAGCCAGAACAGAGTTAAAAAGCTTTCCCTGAGGAGTTAACAGAAGGACCCGGCTGCTCTTATCAGCTTGTTTCAGGCTTTCGACTGCCCTAAAAACGGGCTCAGGCTTAAACACCATACCCTCCAGCCCCCCATAAGGGCGGTCATCCACCTGGCGATGCTTATCAGCTGTATAATCTCTCAGGTCATGAACTTTAATGTCAATCATGCCTTTATCCTGAGCCTTCTTTATAATTCCTGCCGAGAAAACGCTCTCCAATATACCGGGGAAGATGGTAATAATATCAAATCTCATTTAAGTCCAGCAATCCCTCAGGGGGATCTATTATTATTAATTTTTTATCAAGTTCGATCCGCCGGCAAATAGCCTCAACCAAAGGGATATCAATCGTCCGGCCGGCTCTTTCTACAATCAAAAAATTCAGGGGGCCAGCTTCATTTAATCCGGTGACGGTCCCCACCGTCTGACCATCGAGCGTTTCCACCCGGCAACCAAGTAACTCAAAGTCATAAAACATGCCCTCCTCGGGACGGGGTAATTCAGCGGGATTAACCATTATCTCCCGTCCGCGGAGTGCTTCCGCTGCTTCTAAACCATTTACCCCTTCCAATTTCAGGAAAGAAGAGTTAGCTGCCTGACTATAGCGCTCGACCCTATAAACCCGGCACTCCCCTTCTTCTTCGATAAAAACTTCCTTGAAGGAAGACTCTTTTATCCAGGGGAAAAACCTGATCTTGAGAGTACCATCCTTCCCTTCACCCCGGACAATCCTGCCGACAGTTACTAAGTCAGCCTTTTTCAATGATCTCGAGGTTGAATCTCCGTTTCATTTTCATGCCGGCCGCACCAAGAATGACCCGGATGGCCCTTGCTGTCCGCCCCTGTTTTCCGATTACCTTTCCCAGATCCTCAGGAGCAACCTTGAGTTCCAGGATGGTGGTCTGTTCCCCTTCCAGCTGGGAAACCTGAACCTTGTCCGGATTGTCAACCAGCGCCTTAGCAATCATTTCAACCAGTTCTTTCACTGTAACCTCCTTTAAGACTTAGAATCTTGGGTTGATTTTTGTTCCTTAGCAGCTCTATCAATTAATGAGTTAACCGTTTCTGAAGGCTTAGCTCCATGGCTGAGCCAGTAATTCACTCGGTTGAGATCGAGTTTAAACTGGAGAGGTTCAGTCCTGGGATTATAATAGCCCAGGGTATCCAGTGTTTTACTCTGTCTGGCTCTCGTTGAATCAATAGCCACGATTCGATATGATGGTTTCTTCTTAGCTCCAAATCTCATAAGGCGAAGTTTAATCATTGGTTATCAGCTCTCTTCTTTTCTAAATTTAGATAAAATATTAGCTAAAAAGCAAAAATAAGTCAACTCTTATTTCCCCTGTCCGACAGCCTGCTGGCCGACCAGACTGAAAATCGTAACCGGCTACCAGGCTCCCCTGAAGTGCTCAGATTAGAATAATTTCCTGGCAGATTTTTTTCTGCCCAAGCAATTCTCAGCCGATTTAATATTGTAGAAGGTGAAGGATAGAGCAAAAGGAGGTAGGAACCTTCTTTTTGGCTTAAATTGCCGGCTGTGGCCAGCCCCCACCTTCCCCCTTTTTCAGTTAAGATCCTGATAACTATCAGTATCTAAAGGCTGTTTTGATTCTAATTCTTCTCCTGACTGGTGCTGGCCTTTTCTTTAACAACTGGTGCCCTGAGACTGCTGGCCGAAGTCGAAGTCCTCGCCTCGGCTGGTCCACTGGTCTGGCCAGAGGCGGAAGCAGGCATATAATTATTTTCACTGCTCATCCTGGAAGGATTAGCCTGAACGATTCCCCTGGGAGTG
>Ga0209204_1001040_pt1 | contig 27722 bp, 27 predicted proteins | sample AD_JPNMR2_MetaG_FD_184425 | JGI IMG/M metagenome (GOLD analysis project Ga0209204, IMG submission 184425) | Active sludge microbial communities of municipal wastewater-treating anaerobic digesters from Japan - AD_JPNMR2_MetaG (SPAdes) (version 2) | ecosystem: Engineered > Bioreactor > Anaerobic...
GAGATGTAAGCATGAAAGAGTTTGATTTTGTATTGAATCAAAATCTTTTTGAAAAAATTAACAATTTAAAAGATAAAAAAGATAAAGATCTTTCTACTTTAATAAGGGAAATTATAATCTTTATGCTTCCAGTATTAAAGAGAAAGCATCTTTTTGAAAAAAGGAGGGATAAAGATTATAGATTTATAAATGCCACTCACAGGATTAGAATCTATATTCCAGAAGAGGTATATAATGAGTTAAAATTGGTTCATGATCATATTAATTCATTCAGTATTGCGATTCTTATACGGGAACTTTTGGAATTATATTTTGCTGGCATTGAAGTAGAGGGGGAAGAGGAGTTTACAAAAAGAATAGAAGAATGTCAAAAGGAAATTGAAACTTTAAGGGGAGCTAAGGCTGTGGTGGTGAAGATTGGTTCCCCAGATATCCCAGTCTCTAACACTACTAACGATTACTTTTTACTAAAATTCAACTCAAAATTTTACCTGAAAGAGATAAAATTCTTATAAAATTTTAAATTTAAACAAAATTTTTATATTCTCTCGACTTTCTCTTTAACTATACATTAGGCTAAGTCTGCTCATTTTCTTTATCTAAAGATAAAATCACCTAAAAATCCATTGCTCTTTGAAAGTCATTCGCTAATTTTATAAAAAGTAAGTAATTAAAATTTATTATTGCAAATGAATTAATTTAAAAATTTTTGACAGAAAAAAATTTTTAGTATAAATTTTGACAGATATTTTTTTTTTATATATAATCATAAAAGGTAGTTTAATTTTTTACTCTCTTTTAAAGATAAAAATAGATTTTATATTATAATAATATTAAGGTAAAAAAAATGAAATTAGAAAAAACAAAAAATAGCGGTTATTTAGAATTGGTATTTGGTCCTAGATGGACATACATAGCAACTGTTAGAAATTTTTTACAAAGATTTCTTTTGGTAACAATTGGAAATAATAAGTCTGCTGATATTATCTCAATGGCTGCAAGTGAATTATTAGAAAATGCTATTAAATACGCAAGTGAAGAAGGAACAAAAATATCAGCAAACTATTTTGAAGAAGAGAATACTTTAATATTATCTGTCGAAAATTTCTCTTCAAAGGATAATATAAAAATATTGCTTGATCAGATAAAAGAGGTAAACGAAGGGACTCCAGAAGAAATGTATCTAAAAAAAATGTTACAAGCAGCAGAGAGAACAGATGGTGGAAGTCAACTCGGATTTGCAAGAATAAGATATGAGTCGGGCTCTGATATTGAGGTTGAAATAAAGGAAGATTTAGTAAAGATTTCAATAGCTTTTAATCTTTGCCGCCTTGGAGGGAGGGGTATAGAGAGATGAATAAATTAGGCATTGATGATTATATAAGTTCGACAATTTCTATTAATATTAAAGATTATGAAAATAGTGTTCAAATATTTTTTTGTGGTGAAATTGATATGCAAGATCCTGAGGAAATCTTTATGCCATTTTTTGAGAATATTCATAATAAAATAATTGAAGTCGGATTAAAAGAAGTTAATTTAAATTTTGAAAATTTAAATTTTTTAAATTCCAGTGGCATAAAGGTCCTGATAAAATGGATACAAAAAGGATTATTTCTTCCAGAAAAAGAGAAATATAAATTTAAGATTTACGCAAGTTCAAAAATACCCTGGCAGATAAATTCTCTTAAATTATTGTCAATGCTTTCACCAACTCTAATAGAAATAAAAGTTATATAAATATTCTATTCTTTTTTCTTTAAGAGAGAGCCTATATCTTTTATAGTATTTGGATCAACATTAACAGCTTCTTTGTTGGCATTCTGTATTTCTTCAAATATCTCTTTTCTGAATACCTTTACATCGGTTGGGGCATTGATTCCTATTTTAACATGATCTCCCTTAATACTTACTATTGTGATTTCAATATTATCACCAATCATTATTGATTGATTCTCTTTTCTTGATAAAATTAACATTATTGTTCTCCCCTTTTAATTAGAGGATGCCTTACTGAATAATTTTCATTAAGACTTATTGCCTGTATTGCTTTTAAATTTCGTTTATTTATAATAATAGGTCCTAATAAATTGACTGTATTTTTTGAGGGATCCTCATAAAGTGTAACAATTGAAAATAAAAGTATATCACTTTCACTTTTTATATCTATTTTCTCAAGATCTGATTTTTCTACTTCCAATTTATAATCTGGCATAATTGTTTCTGGGGTTATTACAACAAATCCTATATCAATAGACTCTTCAGATTGTAGCCAATAAAATGGTCCATTGCTATCCGGTATATCTATTAAGAAAAAAGAATGAAGATCTTCAAAACCTAAAATGCCGCTTTCAAAATATATTCTTTGTTTTTCAGATACCTCAACTTCCCCAAAAATCTTTGTCTTTATTTTCATAACAAGTATATTCTCCTTAAAAGCAAAAATTACAAAATACTTTTAATTTATCTTAAAAAAAATGTCAAGTTTTTTAAAGAGAAAATATGACTTCTTAAAATAAAAAATAAAATTTTCTAAAACAAAATTCAACTTTTAAAATAATAAAAAAATATTATGCAAAGAATTACGTATTTAAACTTTTATTAGTAGTAGAAAGAAAAAAATGAAAATAAAGGCAGAGAATTGTCGCACTTTAATACCACCCTCTACAAGGCGATATATGATAATCGCTATCAGATAGTGACTTCTGAAACTTATTATTTATTTAAAATTCTATCAAAAAAATAACATCATTAAAATCTTTTTTTCAACCAAAATTAACTTCGATATAACTCTTATTTTTTTTCTTCCATAAAAATAAAATCACATCTCTTTAAAAATAAGTGTACTTGCAAATACCTCAACACTATCCCCTTTTCCAGTAGCATCCATTCCCTCTTTTGTCTTTGCCTTTACAGAGATTTTATCAATCTCTATTTCAAGAATAGAAGAAAGATTTTCTCTAATCTTATCAATATATGGCATAAGTTTAGGCTTCTGGCATATTATTATTGTATCAATATTACCTATCTTATAACCTTTCTCTTTTACTATCTTTTTAACTCTTCGTAAAAGAATACTTGAATCAATATTTTTATAGGAATCATCATTATCCGGAAATAGTCTTCCGATATCCCCATAAGCAATTGCTCCTAATAAAGCATCAATTATCGCATGAATAAGGACATCCCCATCAGAATGTGCAATAAATCCTTTTTCAAAGGGAATAGTAACATTGCCCAATACAAATTTTCTACCCTCTTCTAATTTATGAATATCATAGCCAATCCCAGTTCTTATTTCCATAAATGTTTAATCCTTTTATAAATATTCTTTGCTAAAATCATATCTTCTTTATATGTTATCTTTATTAAATCTTTATCACCATCTATTATTTTAACCCTTTTATTTAATTTTGAAAATATCTCTGTATCGTCTGTCCAAAATTCTTTATGAATATAAAGATTATATGCAGTTACTATATCCTCAAATTTAAAAATTTGTGGCGTCTGAATAGCAATAAGTTTATCCCTTTTTAAATGATTCTCTATAAATTTATCATTTGACACTGATTTTATGGTATCAATGACTTTTATGCCAGGTGCACTTGCCCCATACTCTTTTGCTCCAAGATAGAGACTATTTATAAGCTCTTTTTTTATAAATGGCCTTGCCCCATCGTGAATCGCAACAAACTCTGAACTACCATTTTTTATAAGATAATCAAAGGCATTTTTTACAGAATCAAATCTCTCTTCTCCGCCAATAATAATCTCTTTTAATTTTTTAAAATATTTTTTATAGTTACTAAGCAATTTTTCAAAATTTTTAACATTATCTTTTGAGACAACAAGATAGATACCCTCAGTTTCAAAAAAATCATTAAAACTCTTTATAGAGTAATAAATTAAAGGTCTAAAATCAATCTTTTCTAATACTTTTGGAATCTTACTTTCAAATCTTTTCCCTTTTCCCGCACATAAGATAATTACATCCATACTATTTAACCTCAATATTGATTGTATCGCTATCTTTTATCCCCTTTACTTCAATCAAAAACTTCCCTCTTTTAGGAGATATAAAAAAATTATAAGGATATGATATCTTTTTATAAAAATCATTATTAATATATACAGAAAGACTCTCTTTTATATCCTTACAAAAAACTTCTATCTTTATCTTTTGTGACTCATAAGGATAGTTAGGATCATAATAGTAACAGGCATTATTATTTGGGTAAAGAATTTTAACATCTTTCTTAATGAAAGGTGTGTTAAATTGAATTTCTGCATTCTCTATTTTATCAAGATATTGAGTATAAAAAGGTGGGAGAATTGTCTTTATCTTGCCATTTTCAATTTTATGCCAGTCACATTCTAAAAGAGTAATCCCTTCTTTAAAATATTCATAAATTCCACCATAGCAGTTATCTCCTATCTTTTTCCCAGACAAGGGGCATATAATCTTTTCTGTGATGCCAGATGGTATTTTAAATTTATCTGGTTTTTTCTTATTATGTAGAATATTTAATATTTCAACAACCAATCTTGCAGGTATTGAACTACCGGTAACTCCTATCACTGTCTCGCCAGAAAAATTTCCCATCCATACGCCAACAGTGTAATTCGTGGTAGATCCAAATGCCCAGATATTGTTAAATTGATTTGATGTGCCGGTTTTAAACATTGCCTGAAATTCAGTATTAAATATCTCTGTCATACCAAAGCCAATTGTCCTACTCTTTGCATCAGAAAGAATATCAGCAATTATAAAACTCGTGTAGTCAGAGTATATTTTTTTACCGTGTTTAAATTCCCTTTTTTTTACTTTTAAATACTCTGGATTTAATTTTTCCCCATTTCTCACAAATATCGAAAAGGCTTTTGCTATCTCAAATAATGAAACTTCTGCATTCCCAACAGCAATACCAGATCCGTATCCTTTTTTTGATTTTTTTATGCTCTCAAAATCTAAATCTATTAGATGAGCAACAAAATTCTTTACCCCAATTTTTACAACTGTTTGAACTGCTGGAACATTTAAAGAGCTTGCCAGAGCAACTCTTAACCTTACAGGTCCATTGAATCTATTATTAAAATTTTTTGGAATATAGACCTCTTCACCACCAAAGAAACTCGGTACATCATCCAGTATTGTATTTGGGAGAAAGTCGAATTTATCAATTGCAAGAGCATATAAGAATGGTTTTAGAGTTGAACCTGGCTGATTTAACACCTGTACACCATCAATCTCACCATCATTCTCTTTATCAAAAAAATCCTTTGAACCAATATAAACAAGTATCTCACCAGTCCAGTTATCAAAAACAATCACAGCACCATTTGTTAATCTTCTATTTGAATATTTTTCAATATAATATTCAAGTTTTTTCTGAATAAAATTGTTTAATTCTAAATCAAGCGAAGTTTGAACCTCTTTTATATTTTTATCAAGATATTTTTTAATATAATTGACAAAATGGGGTGCAAAAAATTCATACTTATATGATTTTGCGTTCTCTAAGGCATTTATTATATCCTCTTCTTTTATATCAAGTTTTATTCTCTTTTTAATTTCAATTGCCTTTTTCTGAATCGCCTCTCTATTTTCTATATTTAAGGGATTATATTTTGAAGGATTTCTTGGTATCAATGATAAAACTAAAATCTCTGCCGGGCTTAATGATTTAAAATCTTTGCCAAAAAATATTTTTGCTCCACTCTGCACCCCAATAGTATTAAATCCAAATGGAAGGCTATTAAGATATAGATTAAGAATTTCGTTTTTAGTCAGTTTTGACTCAATTCTTATCGCATTTATTATCTCTTTAAATTTGCCAGCAATACTCTTATTTTGAGGAGAGACAATTCTACTTAACTGCATAGTAATTGTTGAGCCACCACTTACGATCTTTTTTTGACTAATATTTAACCAGGTTGCTCTTAATAAGGCAAAAAGATCCACACCTAAATGAAAATAGAATCTTTTATCCTCACTCTTTATAAAAATCTCCTTTGCTATGCGGGGGATATCCCTGTCTAATAAAAATTCTCTCCTTGTCCCATTATCGAGAGGCAATACCTGAATTGTCCTATTATTTCTATCCAATATTTTTACAGAATAAAATGACTCTTTTAATCTATCTAATTCCTTATATGGAATTAAAAAAAGAATAACTTTAATAACAGTTATGGCTAAAACTATTGCTATTAAAATAAAGATTGTTTTTTTAAGATTTCTATTTTTTCCTTTTTTCATAATGATAAATCTTTTACGACAATTGTCGTATTATTCAAGTTTTTTAAGTTCTTCTGTTAATTCTTCAAAATATCTAATGGTATTCTCAATAGGCTCTGGTGTACTCATATCGATTCCAGCCTCCTTTAAGATATCAAGAGGAAATTTAGAGTTTCCAGATTTTAGAAAATTTAAATAATCATTTCTCTCTTTTTCGCCACCATTTAATACTTTCTTAAAAAGAGTAATTGCAGCACTTATGCCAGTCGCATATTGATAAACGTAGTAGTTATAGTAAAAATGTGGAATTCTTGCCCATTCTATCTCAATCTCTGGATCAATAACAACATCTTTTCCAAAATAGTATTCATTTAATTTCCTGTACTCATTTTTTAATAACTGAAATGTAAGGGGGATATCATTTTCAACAAGATTATGAATCAAAAGTTCAAATTCGGCAAACATTGTCTGCCTGAAAAATGTAGTTCTTATCTCTTCGAGTCTTGAATTAATCAAATATGCCTTCTCTTTTTTATCTTTTGATTTATCAATAAGATAATGAATAAACAACTCTTCATTAAAGGTAGATGCAATCTCTGCAAGAAATATTGGATATCCACTATAAATGAATGGTTGATTTTTATTTGTAAGATAAGAATGCATACTATGGCCAGCCTCATGACTTAAAGTTTTTGCATCATTTAATGTTCCATTAAAATTCATAAGAATATAAGGGTAACTATCATAGCAGCCAGTAGAATATGCACCACTTCTTTTATTTTCATTCTCGTATTTATCAACCCATCTCTCCTCTTTTAAACCTCTTTTAAGAGTGGAATAATATTCATCACCAAGAAGTTTAACTGATTCAAGAACAGTATCTTGAGCCTCATTATAAGAGAATTTAATATCAACAGCTTCTATAAATGGGACATATACATCGTATAAATGAAGTTCATCGAGCCCCATTCTCTTCTTTCTATATGAAAGGTAATTATGTAAAGCAGAAATCCCCTTTCTTACAGTATCAATAAGATTTGTATATACTTTTGTATCGATATTTTTATAGAATAAAGATGCTTCAAGAGAAGATTTAAAATTTCTTGCCTTAGCATAAAAATAATGAGACTTTATCTCTCCATAAAGTAATGAAGCAAAAGTTGTTGGATATTCATTAAATTTGTTATGATAACTCTTAAAAGCATGCTTGCGAATCTCTCTATTTCTGTCAATAAGATATGTATAATATTTAGAATGTGTTAATTCTAATTCTTTATCGTATATTTTAATAGTGCCAAATTTAATATCAGCATCATTCAAAGATCTAAAAGAATCACTTATTGAAAAGAATACATTTGAAGCCATTGAAATGAGTTTTTCCTCTTTTTCAGAGAGAATATGATCTTTTGCTCTTAATATCTTATGCAGATAGAATCTATAATCTCTTAAAATCTCATCATCCAGATATTTATTCATAATAGAATCTTCAATAGAGATTAATTCTGGACCAATATAAGAAGAAATTTCATCATATTTAGTAAGTAGTGTAGAAATTCTTTCTTCCATATCCTTATATTTTTCATTCCTTGTGTCCTCATCGTGTCTCATATGGGCATAAAGGTAAATTTTATTCAAGAATCTCTCTATTTCTGTTAATTTATCAATCATATTTTTTATATTTTTGGCAGAATCTTTTAATTTTCCTTTAAATTGAGTAATTTCATTAATTTTCTCTTTTGCTATGTTAAAGTCTTTTTCCCATTGTTGATCACTTTCATAAATAGCTTCAACATTCCATTTATCTTCTTTTTGTATCTCTTCTCTTTTTAATGCCATTTTTGCTCTCCTTTTTAATTGTTTTTTCTTTTTTAAGTTTATTAATTTTTTTAGATTTTTCAATAAATTCTTTATCTTTAAGATTAAATCTTGGTTTTACACCAATATAATTTTTAATCTCAGTAATTCCATTTTTTGTAATTTTTATCGGTATTAATTCTATATCTAAATAATAGGCATACTTTTTAAGATATCCCTCATCAAGTTCATTACATAAAGAGTAGATATCCCCCTCTTGATTCAATCTACCAGTCCTTCCAGCCCGATGAAGATAATCGAGTTCCCTCAAAGGAATAGTATAATTTATTATACAATTAACACCTTCAACATCAAGCCCTCTACTTGCCAGATCAGTTGCCACAAGATACTGAATTTTTGCATCTCTGAATCTATTAATTTCTTTCTTTCTTTCTGAAGGAGATAGATCACCATTAAGACAACCTACTTCATAGTTATTCTCTTTTAATAAATTATACAACCATATACTCTCTTTTTTAGTTCTAACAAATATTATGCAGAGAAAAGGATTTATATTTTTAAGAAGTTCGAGTAACGCCTTTTCTCTTGGTTGTTCAAATAAAGGCAAAAAATAATTTTTTATATTCTCTGGTAATCTATTTTTAGGATCAATTCTTACAGAGTATTTTTGACTGTTTACTATATCCACTATTTTTTTTGTATTGTCAGAAAGTGTTGCAGAAAATAACATAAATTGATTTATATTTTTTGTTATTTCAAATATTCTTTGCAAATCATTGTAAAAACCTAAATCTATTAGAAAATCAGCCTCATCTAAGATTACTTTTCTTATAAGAGATGGTTTTAAAAAACCATTTTCAATTAACTTTAAAATTCTACCGGTAACACCTATTACTATATTATATCCCTCTCTTAACCTCTCTGACTGTTTTTTTAGACTCTCACCACCTATTAATAGGTGTATTTTAAGATTAAACTCCTCTGCATAATAACAAAATTCACTATAAATCTGAATTGCAAGTTCTTTTGTTGGCGAAATTACAAGCACTGCCTCACTTTTTTTATTTAATAATTCAATAATTGGTAAAATATAGGCAAGAGTCTTTCCAGTTCCGGTCTTTGATTGAGCAATTACGTCCTCACCTTTTAATATTCGTGGAATTGTCTCTTTTTGAATATCAGTAGGAGTAATAATGTATCTTGTATTTAACTTTTTAATAAGTCTTTGATCCAGATTAAAATCTTTAAATTCTTTTATCATATTTGTTATATACTCAAAATTTTTTATTTTGTCAAAAAAATAAACATTTAAAAAATAGGCTAATATATATAAATGAGAGGTATATTATAAAAAAGGGGATATCTGAATATCAAAATTTGCTAAAAACTTAATTCTTTGTTTTTTTATTAAAGTAAATTTTTTGTAAATTACATAAAAGATTGTAAAGGATTTTCTAAAGAATTTTGTGATTAATATTTAAAAAGACATTTTTAAAAATCAGGAGTTTTTTATGAAAGAATATGAGTTTGTTATTGGCGATAATCTTTACAAAAAGATTAAAAACTTGAAAGAAAAAAAAGAAGAAAGCCTTTCTCTTGTTGTGAGAGATATAATTCTTTTAATGCTTCCTTTTTTGAAAAAGAAGCATCTAACAGAAAAAAGAAGAGAGAAAGATTATCCTTCTGTAAATGCTACCTGTAGAATAAGGATTTTTTTACCAAAGAATGTTTATAATGAACTAAAACAGGTTCACGATACTTTGAATACCTTTAGTATTGCCGTGCTTGTGAGGGAAATATTGAATCTATATTTTCAGATGATTGAAAAATATGGGGAAGAGGGATTTAAAAAGAGACTCGAAAGAGTGAAGAATAAGATAGAGGATATGAGAGCAAGGAAGGTGAAATGGTATAAGGATAAAGATGAGAGGATACACCCGGATATCCCCTTCTACATCGATCAGGAACTCTATTATATTCTCTTTTTCGGCTCAGATTTTTGCCTGAAAAGAATAATATTTTTATAAAAACATCCAACTTTTATAAATTTATTTTAATTTTATCTTTTTATTACTCTTATATAAAATCTACATCAGGATAAGTCTGTATTTATTCTATATTTAAAAACACTTAAAAAAAACTTATAGATTTTTACTCTACATTCAATTAGGCATTTTAATAATATATCTCTTCTTTAATAATAAAAAATAGGCTCTTTTTTCAAAGAGCCTATTAAAATTTTAATATAAAAATGCTAATTATAATCCTCTTGCCTTTTTCCAGAGAGAGTCAAGATAGTTAATAACTTCATCTTTTGTCTTTTGTTTGCTATAATACTCTTGCATGGTCTTTTTAGATTCTTCAAATACAGTAGTGGGCCACATAGAGAATGCCCAAGGCATAATCTTTCCTTCGTTGATATATTTCATAAGATCCTGAAAAGGTGGATCCATACTATCGACTTTTGAACCTTTTACTGTCGGGATTAATTTACATTTTGTTACCCATAATTCTACACCTTCTGGGCTTGTTAAGAAATCAAAAAATTTCTTAGCAGCCTCTATTTTTTCTGGGCTTGAAGTAGCAGAAATAGCAAGTGTTGAGTCTGTATCTACATATAATTTATTCTTTTCTGGATCATTAGAAAATGGGAATGGAAAGAATCCAGCATCTAAGTTAGGATTTAATTTTTTAGAATTTCCATAAGCCCAGAGTCCCTGAACCATCATTGCATATTTACCAGAGGCAAAGTTTGCTGTCTGATCATTATAGGTCATACTCATTGCCTGTGGTCCACCCTGAGACTTATAAAAATCAAATATCATAAAGGCATAATCCATATCAGCAGGACTCTTGAATGACCCTTTTCCTTCATCCATATCTTTGAGCCAGTCAAATAATTTATCACCAACCAAGCCAGTGTGGATCATTGAGTAGAAATGTCCCAATGGCCAGTTATCTTTTATAGAAAGAGAAAATGGGATTTTCCCATTTTTATTGATTGTCTCACATACTTTCTTTAGTTCATCAAAAGTAGTCGGAATATTTAAGCCAAGATCTTTAAATATTTGCTTATTGTATACAACACCAATCCCAGCCATATCCATCGGTAGAGCATACAATGCATTGTTATATTTAACAGCATTCTTTGCTCCATCCACTATTCTTTCCATAAAAGGCTCTTTGGTAATGTCTAAAAGCCAGCCAGCCTTAGCATATTCCTGAACAGTTGAATATGATTGAAGCATCATTATATCTGGTGCCTCTCCAGAGGTAAGCCTTGTCTTTAATACTGTCTGAGCATCATTTGGAATTGTTTCGCATTCAATACTTATTTCTGGATATTTTTGACTGAAAGCAAGAGCGATTTCATTCAATTCATTTACTATCTCCTGTTTGTAATGGAAAAGATGAAGTTTAACTGGTTTTGATTTTGCTACTTTACACCCAAAAAATAGTGTAAAACTAAAAATCACCACTAATACGTACAAAAAAAATCCTTTTTTCATAAAGAAATCCTCCTTAAATATTTAATTTTTTGTTTATATTATATTAAATATTTAAAAAATGTCAAATAAGAATTTTAAATTTTAGCTTATCATAAAAATTATTGCAATTATTTAAGTTCTGTATCTTGCAAGAGAATATTTATATCTAACAGAAAGATATGCCGCTGCTAAAAAATACAATTTTTGTTTTATACAAAGTTATTTTTTTGTTCCGATTGTAACAAAATTTTTAATTATCTTTATATATTTAGCAATATCATTATAACCCTGTAACAACTGATTTATAAATTCTCTATTTTGAACACCTCTTATTGTTTTAATATTACTTATTCTTACTGGCTTTTGACTCTTATAATCCTGTAAAACCTCATATATTTTATTACCGAGAGCATAAAATAATTCGCCAGACTTTTTATTAATATTATAAATCTTTTCATTTATCACTTCAATTATTTTTTTTACTTTTGCATCATTACTATTTGAACTTTTAAGCAAAAATGTCTGCAAAACTCTAAAAGAATAACTTGGAGAATTTGCAATTAATTCTTCCTGGGATGAAAAATTGTCTTTAAATTCATTTACAGCAAAAAAAACATTTGAAAATTCTGTTTGATACTCTTTTTCATTAAAAAAACTTTCAAGAATAAGAGTATTTATTACCTCTTTAATTTCATGCTCATAATTTTCAAATAAGAATGTTTTTGTTATTCTAAAAGCCTGAATTCCAGAAATAGCGTCAAAGTTATTAGCTTCTAATGAATTCATTAATTCATCAGTATAACCATTTATTTTTAATAATTCTTTATTCTTAAATAAAGCTCTTATATCTGCAAGTAGTGATTGTTCAGAATATTTCTCAAGTACCATATCTTTTGTCTTTAAAAATCTCTCTTCTATCTCTTTTCTAAATTTATCAAGAATACTTACCTGTTTAAATTCAACTGGTATCTTTAATTTTAAATCCTCTGAAATAAATTTGCATAAATTAAAAAGTCTATCAGAAGATAATTCATCAGAGATCATTTTATATATATTATTAATAGCAGTAATCTGGGATTTTGTAAGATTTTTAGCGTTCTCCTCATTTATACGATTATTTAATCTATTAAGAGAATTAGTTACATCCACCTTTTGAGGAAGAGAGGCAATTAAAAAATAGAGATCCTTTAATTCATTTAATAAATCCATCCCATTAACAGGTGCATAATTTGGAGCCATGCCAGACGAAGGAGAAAAAGAGGGATCAAATTTTGAGAAAAATTGTTCAAAATTAAAAGTTGCTAAATTGTATAACTTATAAAGCATTTGATATTCTGCCTCAAATTTAGGCATATTATATTTTGTAAAATAATTTCTATACATTTTAAATTCTTCTTCAATATCTTTAATCAATTTATTAGGATTATCACTCTCTACAATTTTTTGCCAAATATATTCTTTGGCAAATTTCTCTTTCTTCTTTACTATTTCAGATGGGGCATTTGATTCTATAAGATAAGCAAGAAACAACTGCGCTCTTTTCTCATCACTGTTAAAAATTGTTGCTTCAAGCAATGGTTTAAAAGATAGCACATTAATATAAAGAGAATATATTTTATTCAAAAAAAGTTGAGTTAAAGTCTTGTCTTTTGTTATAAATTTATATTTTGAAGATTTAAACTGTTTATAGATAAGATTTAATTCCCTTAATTTTAATAAACCTTCTGTATCACCGGTAATAAGATGCTTTAAGTATGTAAAAATATTCATTAATTAAGTAAAAACCTCTCTTAATTATAATATATTCTATTTTTCTTAAAATTTTCGGTATTTTAACAATTCAACTTTAAAAATTTTCAATAACTATCAAACTTACCACTCCATGGATTTAACTTATTCTCCCATGAAAGCCCCAATAAATTTGCAAGATGAACAGTTGCAGCTCTTAGTCTATTAGAGAAAGTAGTAGGGCTTATTGTACCATTCTTTAATAAAAAATCGATTTTAAATCTCAAACATTGACATGCATAATAATAAAATCCTTTTTTTTCATTATCATAAATAAAAAAACTAATAATCGTATATTCTTCTTTATCATTAATTTTTATAAAACCATACGATACAGGAGTTAAAGAGGTATTTATCATAACAAAATTATTTCCGTCATTATAAATTTCACTCTTAAATGTTAGAGAACCAAGCCTGTTGTCATGTTGAACAAAATAATTTATTGAATATTCTTTAACCCTACCCTCTTCTATATCTGCTATCTTCTTACCAGTGTTTATATCTATTCTATAAGCATTTTTAATAAATTGCTGGATCTTTTTATCCCTTCTTGAATAATATTTCATTCCACTTAATTTTGAATATGAAAGCAAAATATTATAAAATCTTAATCTATCTTTTTCACTATCGATATTATAAGGGATAAAAGCCTTTTCATCTGTTAAAATCTCATAACTATAATACTCTTCTTTTATATATTTGCTTGCAGGCAAAAGAATTTTCTCATCTGTATTTTCATTTCTTGCATTATATTTTACATACATTCTTGAAATAATATTCTCATTTTGCACGAAATCAATTTCTTTTTGCGAGAAGAAATTAGTTATCTCAAATTCTTTTGCTGCAAGCATAAAACCTGTAAATAAAAAGATAATTAATATAAATCTAAATTTTATCATCTAAATCAGTCCACTTATTATTTTTTTAAATAATATTTTCCATCTCTATATTCTATCAAATTTTTATCAAGAATATCAACACATTTTTGTAATTGAATATCATATTCTAAATCGTATACCGGTCTCTTTTCATCATCAAATTCAGCCTCTTTCTTAATATATCTTTTCAAATAGTCAATATTTATTAAATATCCTTTCTGAATTATCTCCTTTGCATAAGATTCAATTTCAAGTTTTGTTGGGTTAGAATTTTTCTTAATATAATTTTCAACTATCTTATCTTTTAGCAATTTTTTAAAGAATACAAGTTCTTCATCTGTTAAAGTAATATCTTTAACCTCTACATCTGGCTGAATCCCAACACCTTCTATAGAGATGTCCGCTGGTGTATAATATTTGGCAATGGTAATCTTAAATCCATCTTTACCCAATGGGACAATTGTCTGAACAGAACCTTTACCAAACGTCTTCTCTCCAACCAATATACCTCTATTATGATCTTTAATAGCACCAGCAAATATTTCGGAAGCACTGGCAGAGCCACCATCAACAAGGACGACTATTTTTACATCATTACTTAAAAGAGTATCAAATTTTGATGCTTTCCATACTTCATTTTGATAATTTCTACCTTTTGTAGAGACTATGACCCCTTCATCCTGAAACATATCTGCTATTTTTATAGCCTGAGATAAAAGTCCTCCTGGATTAAATCTCAAATCAATTATAATTGCCTCTATCTTTTTTTTAGAATTAAACTCTTCCAGAGCCTTTTTTACATGGGAATCAGTTGTCCCAGTAAACTGTGTTATTCTCAAATAACCATATTTATTATTAATAATATCATATTTAACAGTAGGAACATCGATTTTGGCTCTAACAAATTCAACTTCATATTTCATATCATTTCTAATAAATTCTACTTTAACCGTTGTGCCAGGTGTTCCTCTTAACATCTTTGCAGCCTCTGATACCTTTACACCTTTTAATGATTTTCCATCAACAGAAATTAATAAATCTCCGGGCTTCATCCCTTTTCTATAGGCTGGAGTGTCTTCTATAGGAGTTACAACAACAATATAATCATCTTTTTCCTGAATTATCATACCAACACCACCAAAACTGCCAGTTGTTGTATCCTGCATATCCTCCATATCTTTTTCTGAAAGATATGTCGTATGAGGATCTTCAAGAGCATCAAGCATTCCCTTAATCGCACCATTAATTAGTTTCTTTTCGTCAATCTTACTTTCATCAACATAATCTGTCTTGATTCTATTTAAAACAGTAATAAATTTTTGCATACTCGGAAAATCGCTCGATATGCTACCAGCAAAAACATTCTTAGTAAAGATACCAAGAAGTGATGCTATTAATAATACAAATACAATTAAAATCCATATAAATCTCTCTTTTGATTTCATTTTTTCTCCCTCTATATTTAACTATTTTATTATATATATATAGATTTTTTTATTTTTTGTCAAAAAATATTTTAGTAAATATTTTGATTAAATCACAATTTTATTTTTGGACAAAATTTTTTAATTTTTTTCATAAATTTTGTAAAGGATTTTCTCAAAAATTTTGTGATTAATATATAGAAAATAATTTTTATATGGAGGGTTTGTTATGAATAATATCAGTAAAATTTTAGAAAACTATACTGTAGAGCATGAGTTACACTTTGTTGTTAACTCTGATATGAAGAAAAGACTGGAAAATGTTGCGAAGAAATTTAACATCTCTATTTCTGGGCTTATTGTGTATATCTTGCATATCTATAGCAATAGGGTAAAAAAGATATACTGTTTTGGTCCAGAGGATGGGAATAAATACGAAAGAATAGATGGAGATGCGAGAATTCATATATATGTTTCCAAACAGGACTATCGTTTTTTAAAGAAGATCCATGCTGATCTTAATTTTTTCAGCATGGGTGTTTTACTGAGGAGAATTATCCTACTCTTCCTTGAAGAATACGAGAAATTAGGCATTACCGGGGTTGAGATGAAGTGTAGTTTAATAACATTAAGGTTATTCTTGAGGTTAACAAAGATTAAAAAGTGGAAGAAGAGCAGAGAATTATCCCACTTTTCCGGTAACACCACGCCATTCTACAAAGCAATCTACAACGATTGCTATCAGGTGGTGGGTTTTGAGACATACTATTAGGCATATTTATATATTAAAAATAACAAAAAGATTTTATTTGACAAACAGTATATTTTATTATACTCAATTACATAAATATGGATTTGTGGCAATGATTATGAAAAAGATAGTTATTATTTTTTTTATATTTCTTTATTCATTCTATCTATCTGCTGTTGATAAAAAAGATGTAACAGATGATAAAATATATTCTTATATTGAAGAATTAAAAGAAATCTTAGAATATGGGATAGATAGTGAGGTAATTGCAGCATTAAAAGATACCGGAGATACATTAAGAGATGATCTATTCCCAAAGGTTCTTGAAAGATATAAAAAAGTAAGAGTAATGCAGACAAAGATTGAGTTTGTAAATTTTTTTGGAAATTTAAAAAATAATCCTCAATATGTCATAGATGCCTTATATGAAGATGCCTCTGGCGATTATGTGGATAAACAGATAAATATTGCTCTTATTAATACATTAGCAAAAATAGGTGGTGAAAGAGAGGCTAAACTGATCATTTCCAGACTTGATAGTGAAGATAATGCAATAAGAATGACAGCAGCAGATGCTATATCAAGAATGAAGATAAAAGAGGTTTCTCTTTTAATTCTTGAGAGGCTAAAATTAGCAGAAGATGATCCAGAAAAATATTTAGTTAGTGATATAAAGAGCAAGCTTATTTTATATTTTGGAGAGGTAAAGGCAACAGAGGCTTTAGAATATTTAAGAAAAGTAGCTGCTGATAAGAATAATGACAAATTTATAATAATGTATGCAATGCTTTCTCTTGCAAAGATAGGAGATCTTGATTCACTCGATATTATTGAAAAAAATCTTGAGAATAGTGAGGTAAAAATTCAGGAATATGCTGGATATGCCTTGAGCCTTTTTGAAAATCCATCTGTGATTCCAAAATTAAAAAATATGGCTCTTCATAATAACGAGCAGGTGAGAATATATGCCTGTCAGGGACTTTCTAAAAATAAAGATCCATCAGCTATATCTTTACTTGTTTTTAAGTTTAAGAAAGATAGCTCTGCAAAGGTAAGAAGAGCTGCCTTACAGACACTTCTTGAATATGGGGATATCGGGGTAAAAGAAGTTAAAGAATTTTATAAAAATATTAAAATGACTGATGCGATGTTATCAGATATTGCATCTATTGTTAGTTCAAATCCAAATGATGATAGTGTCCAGTATCTTGTAGAATTGTACAACAATGCAAACGATAAAGGTAAAGAGGCTATTGCAAAGGCAATAGGGTTTCCAAAATCAAATAAAATAGATCCAATTGTAAAACTCATGTTGCAATCCCCTAACTTTTTAATAAGAATGGGCGGAATAAAGGCTTTAACTCTTATAAAAGATACATCATTATGGGACATTATAATAGATATGTCAAAAAATGATAAGGTAGAAGCAGTCAGAAAATACGCTCAAAAACTTCTTGATTTATACTAAAAGAATTTTATTTTGTCAAAAAATTAAAATATTGTGGCTTGTTAAAAACAGAATTATGCTAAGAATGGTTTTAGTGAAGAATAATAAAAAAAGAATGCGTTTAAAAGAATGCCAGTCTTTATAAAAATTGGATCTGTTTTAGGCAAAAATCTGTTCCAAAAACAAGGTAATAATATACTTCTTGATCGATATAAAAGGGGATATCTGGATGAATCCTCTCATCCTTATCCTTATACCATTTCACCTTCCTTGCCCTTATATCCTCTATCTTATTCTTCACCTTCTCAAGCCTTTTTTCAAACCCATCAACCCCATATTTTTCCACAAGATCAAAATACAACTTCAATATTTCCCTTATCAATACAGCGATACTAAAAGTATTTAAAGTATCGTGTATCTGTTTTAGTTCGTTATAAATTCTTTCTTCTAGAAATACTCTTACCCTTTTTGTAGCATTTACACAGGGATAGTCTCTCTTTCTTCTATCTTCTGTTAAATGCTTTTTCTTCAGAAAGGGCAGCATTGTATTTATTACTTCTCTTATTATTTCTGATAACCCCTTGTTATTTTTTTCTGTTAAGATTTTAATCTTACCAAATAAATTATCATTAATCACAAAATCAAATTGTAGCATTTTATTTACCTCCACTAATAAAAAATATTTCTATATATTAATCACAAATTTTTTAAGAAAATCCTTTACAACTTTTAGAAAAAAAATAAAAAATTTTCCCCTAAAAATAAATTCGCACCCTATTTTTCTCTATATTTTTTGAAATTCTTTGACAAATAAAAGTTTTATGCTATAATTAGAAACAAGCGACAAAAAAATTATCATATAAAATATTAATTCTAAATTAATAAAATAATTTATTCTAAAAATACAAAAATCTAATTGCATTTGGAGAATAAAAAGTGAAGAATATAAGAAATTTCTCAATAATAGCACATATAGATCATGGTAAATCTACCCTTGCTGATAGACTGATAGAACATTGTAAAATAATATCAGAAAGAGAATATAAAGATCAGATACTTGATTCTCTTGACATTGAAAGAGAAAGGGGTATTACTATAAAGAGTAATGCAGTTGTCTTACCATATAAAGCAAAAGATGGAAGTTGGTATAAATTAAATCTGATAGATACACCGGGGCATGTTGATTTTACCTATGAAGTTTCAAGGTCCTTAAAGGCATGCGAAGGGGCTTTATTATTAATCGATGCAACTCAGGGAGTTGAAGCACAGACTCTTGCTAATTTATATCTTGCTCTTGAGCAAAATCTTGAAATAATTATTATCATAAATAAAATAGATCTACCTTCAGCAAATATTGATTATGTTAAAAAACAGATTGAGCATGATTTAGGATTTGATCCAGAGGAGGCCATTCTTGCATCAGGCAAAGAGGGAATTGGTATTGAGGATATTTTTGAGGCAATAGTTAAAAAAATTCCACCTCCAAAAGGTGATGACAATGCCCCATTAAAGGCTTTGATATTTGATAGTCATTATGATGAATATAGAGGGGTTATTATTCATATAAGAGTATTCGATGGTAAGGTAAAAGCCGGTGATCAGATTCTTTTTATGCATAATGGGGCAAACTACACAGTTGAAGAGGTTGGCTATTTTAAATTAAAATTAGAAAAATCTGATCATCTTGAATCTGGGGAGGTAGGGTATATAATAGCAGGAGTTAAGACTATAAGCGATGTTCAGGTTGGAGATACAGTTACTTTGTTTAATAATCCAGCAGATAAACCTTTATCTGGCTTTAAAGAGGTAAAACCGGTTGTCTTTTCTTCTTTATATCCAGTTGCTGCTGATGACTATATGGAGCTTGCCGATGCTCTTGCAAAGTTAAAATTGAACGATGCATCTTTAATATATGCTAAAGATTTTTCAAATGCTCTTGGATTTGGTTTTAGATGTGGATTTTTAGGTTTACTTCATTTGGAAGTTGTTCAGGAAAGACTGGAAAGGGAATTTAATGTATCTTTGATTCTTACAGCCCCTTCAGTTCAGTATAAAGTCCATCTAAAAAATGGTGAAGAATTTCTTCTAGATAATCCAGTGAATTATCCAGATCCGACAACCATTGATTATGTTGAAGAACCATATATTAAGGCAACAATAATTTTACCAAAAGAATACTTGGGGTCAATAATGAATTTATGTATAGAAAAAATGGGATATCAGATTGGGCTTCATTATTTAGATGAAAAGAGAGTAGAAATTCAGTATGAGCTTCCTCTTGCAGAGGTTATTTATGACTTTTATGATAAACTTAAATCTTTAAGTAAAGGGTATGCCTCGTTTGATTATGAAATAATAGATATGAAGCCTACTGATATAGTAAAAGTGGATATCCTTGTGGCTGGCAAACCAGTTGATGCTCTTTCTATGTTATGCCATAAAGACAAGGCAAGAGCAAGAGCAAAAAAAATCTGTGAAAAACTAAAAGAATATATACCAAGACATCAATTTAAAATTCCTATTCAGGGGGCAATTGGAAGCACCATTATTGCCAGAGAGGATATAAGCGCCTTTAGAAAAGATGTTACTGCAAAATGTTATGGCGGTGATATAACAAGAAAAAGAAAATTACTTGAAAAACAGAAAGAGGGTAAAAAACGAATGAAGATGGTAGGGAATGTTGAAGTACCACAGGAGGCATTTTTATCTGTTTTAAGAAGTGACGAAGATTAAAAAAATATATTTTATACTTTTTTTAAAAATAATAAAATAATTTTAATATTAATTTAAATATTTAAATTAAAACTCATTATTTTTTTAATTACTATATTTTTTTTAAAAAAAGTAATTTTTTCTTTGACATTTATAATATAATTTGTTATATTTATATTGATTTTATATATGGATTAAATATGTTTGGGATGACAGGATATTCTTTTAAAGAATTATATGTAGAAAAGGTGTATATTTCTACTGAAATTAAGAGTGTTAATCATAGATTTTTAGAAATTAATGTTATTCTGCCATATACTTTAAATTCTATAGAAATCAAGGTAAGAGATTTTATTCAAAAAAGATTAAAAAGAGGGAAAATAGAGGTTATAATAAATTTAAAATCAAAAGAAAATAATAATAATATTGAAATAAATGAATCAGTTACAAAACAATATTGTGATTTATTAAGAAAACTTATAATTGATTATAACTTAAAAGATGATGTTAAACTTTTTCATTTAACAAGATTTGATGATATTTTTATTGTAGATAAAAAAAGAGATTATTCTAATTATTGGGATATAATAGAAAAATCTCTTGAGGAAAATATTAACGAAATTATAGAGATGAAAAAAAATGAGGGTGAAGCAACTAAAAAAGACATCAGGAATATAATTAATTCTATAAAAAATAATTTAAACATAATTGGCAATAATATAGAAGTAATGGAAAAAAATATTTTTGAGAATATTAAAAATAAAATTATTGAATTGATAGGTGATAAGTTTGATGAGACACGAATAATAAATGAAGCTGCTGTAATGGTAACAAAGAGTTCTATAAATGAAGAATTTGAGAGATTAAAGATGTATATTGAACAATTTGAGAAAATTATGGAAGAAGATAATGATGTTGGTAAAAGAATAGATTTTTTATGTCAGGAAATGCATCGTGAGATAAATACCATTGGTAGTAAAATATCTCTACCAAAATTAACTGAAAATGTTATTTTAATTAAAAATGATATAGAAAAAATAAGAGAACAAATAAGAAATATTGAATAAAAATTTTTATTAAATAAATAAATTTTACAAGGAGTTTTTATGGCTGGTATAAAATTAATTAATATTGGGTATGGTAATGTTATCCATGCAAACAGAATCATCAGTATTATTAATCCAGATTCTGCCTCTTCAAAAAGATTGAGAAATGAGGCGAAACAGAATCAAATGTTGATTGATGCTACACAGGGTAGAAAGACAAGAGGAATAATAATAACAGACTCAAACCATGTTATTTTAACAGCAATGCAACCAGAGACTTTGAGTCAAAGATTATCAAATTCAAGTTCTGTTTCAGAAAAAACAGAAGAACCAAATGAATAAAGTTTTATTTTTTTATAAAATAAAAAAGTTTTATTTTTAAATATTAAAGAGGTATGTTTTGTATAAGGGTAAATTAATAGTTATCTCTGGTCCATCTGGCGCCGGTAAGAGTACACTTTTAAAGATGCTTCTTGAAAAATATAAAGATAAATTTAGATTTTCTGTCTCTTTTACTTCAAGAAAACCTCGTACCGGCGAAAAGGATGGGGAGGATTATTTTTTTATATCTCAGGAAGAATTTGAAAAGAACATAAAAGAAAATATCTTTCTTGAATGGGCAGTTGTGCATGGAAATTATTATGGCACATCTAAAAAATATATCGAAGATATAATAAATTCTGGGTTTATATGTATTTTAGATATTGATGTGCAAGGTGCTCTTAACTTAATGAATAAAAAGATAGAGGCTCTCTATATATTTATTTCTCCGCCGAGTATCGAAATTTTAAAAGAAAGATTATTAAAAAGAAATACTGATACTCTTGAAACAATCGAAAGAAGAATAAAAAATGCAGAAAATGAAATGAAATATAAAGACTATTATAATCATATTGTAATAAATGATGAGATTGATAGAGCCTTTAAAGAATTAGAAGATATAATTTTTGGGGAAGATAATAACTAAATTATTTTATTTATTCATTTTTTTTATTTAAATAACCACACTATTAAAAAATGTTAACTTGACAAAATTTTAAAAAAAAGCGATATCCTAAACATATGAAAAAAATTGATTCTTTAAAATTTAATCTCTATTCTGGATTAAGATATATTACTCAAAGTGCAAAAAAAGAAAAGAGAGGCTTTATTTTTTTTTCTCTATTTTTTGGAGTTGCTATTGGACTTGCTGTTTTAATAGTAGTATTGAGTATTATGAATGGTTTTCAGGAAAATCATATATCAAGAAGAATTGAAATTGGCTCATATCATATATCTATTTTTAAAAAAAATGAGAAATTTAAAATAAAAGAGGCTTTAAAATTAAAAGAGATATTGTATAATAATTTCAAAGAGATAGAGGCTGTTGTCCCTTATGCTGACAGAGAGATAATATTTAAAACTACAAAAAAATTTTTTTCTGGCATAAGTGAGGTTGAAATAATAAAATTAAGGGCAATTGATCCAGAAGAGGTTATAAAAGATTCAAGATTTAACAAATTTTTTACAATACAAAATGGGAAATTTGATCTTTCAGATTATTCTATCTTAATAGGAACAGAATTATCTCAAAGAATCTCTGTAATAGTAAATATGGATCTATATTTAACGCCTGATATAAGTTTAAGAAGTGCTAAAAGTGAAGGTATTCCTTTTAAAATAAAAGGTCTATATAATACAAATAGTTATGATTATGATAGATATTGGGGCTTTATCTCAATTTATTCTCTTGCAGCCATTACTGGAAATATAGATATTGATTCTATTGGAATAAAACTAAAAGATAAAAAGTTACAAAAAAGGTTATTGCTTAACTTAAAAAAGATATTAGGTGAAGATTATATAATAGAAGAAGCTGAAGAGATAAATAAAGGCTATTTTGCAGCTTTAAAATTAGAAAAGGCTTTAATTCTATTTCTTTTTATAATGATATTTCTTATGGTATCTATAAATACCTTTGGGGCTTTAAAATTAACTATTATTGAGAAAAAGATAGACATTGCTATATTAAAGGCTCTTGGAACAACGCCACATGACATCGAGATAATATATTTATTGGAGAGTATTATAATTGGATTTTTAGGGAGTTTTTTTGGTATACTTATAGGGACATTTATAGCATACAATATATCAAATATATTTAACTTTATTGAACTTATTATTAATGTAATTTTAAGGTATTTAGAATATCTGTTAGCGTATGCTATACCTGGCATTTCTCTCGGGAAAGTTGTAATTTATGACTCTTCTATATATTATCAGACTTCATTCTTAGTGAAAGTTGATTATTTTGAAATAACACTTATATCATTTTTAGTTATAACAATGACAATAGTTGCTGGTTATATCCCAATAGCAAAAGCCTCCTACTTAAAACCAAATGAGATTATAAGAAGTTAAAAAATAATAGTTATGTTACTTGTTATAATTTATACGACAATTGTTTTACCTTATAAACTAAACGAAAGGATAATTGTCCCTATTAACCATGATGAATATAAATCTTTTCAAAAAACATATAAGAAAATTATAGCTATTTTATTGGGATATCCCCTGTCATGAAAAAAAAATTATTGACTACGAAGATCCATTATTATTAAAATTAATCAAAACCGGTGTGCTATTATATCTTCCAAGACTTACTCTATTTCTACCATTTTGTTTAGAATTATATAGTGCCTTATCGACATTCTCTATTATATCTTCATTAAAATTAACAAATTCTTTTTTAAATTCAATTATACCCACACTAATAGTAACTTTGAATGGCCCATTTTCTCCTGGGAAATCATAACTCTCCACTTTCCTTCGTAACCTTTCAGCAACAACAGCTGCCGCCTTAACATCACATTCTGGTAATATTGCGATAAACTCCTCACCACCATATCTACATGGAAAATCAACATCCCTTACAGACTTAGAAAAAATTTTTGCTATCTCTTTAATTATTATATCGCCCTGCAAATGACCATAAGTATCATTAAACTTTTTAAAATGATCAATATCAAACATTATAAGAGAAAATTTATAATCGTATCTATGTCCTTTTTTTATCTCTTCTTCAAGTCTTTTTTGAAATTGATGATGAGTATAAAGTTTTGTCATTCTATCAACTATTGCCTGTCTATAAAGATTGGCATTTTCTAATGATATAGAAGTTAGACTCATTATATTTATACAAAATTCTATATCCTGGATAGAATAGGGATTATTATCACTCTTTCTACCCTGTAAATAAACTCCAATAACACCCTTATCAGATTTTAAAGGAATAATAAATTCTGGATTATATTTTCTTATCTCTTCAATTATTTCAACATCTGGAAAACTTGAGTAAAATTGAAGCGCAGAAATCTGATTAAATTCTTCTTTTGCAAAAAAATCTATGAGAGGTAAAATAGACTCAAAAGATAGATTAAAAACACTCTTATTTGTTCCTCTATATAGATAAAAAAGAGGCGTATAGTCATCTATATCCTGAGGTAATATAAAACCACAAAAAAATGGGTTAAATTTAGATAATACAATGTAATTTACATTTTTTAAAATATAGTTAATCTCTAATCCGGATGATATCTGTTTTGCAACCTCTATGATCTCTTTTAAATTCTGAATCTCTAAATTTTTAATATCCAGCTTTTGTTTATCAAAAAAATTAATAGAAGAATCACTCATAGATTATCCTATGATAAATTATAACTTAATAAAATATTTTTTTCAAGTCTTTTTTTTTAAAAAAATATTTTTAATATTTCAATAATAAATATTATTTATTTTTAAGAATATTTTAACTTTCTTTATCATAAAACGAAAAATTAACTTAATTATTTAATATAAAAATCTTAATATAAAAATCAAAAACTATAAAACAAGATTTAAATGCCACATTACTACTAAAAATCTGACTAATTCTTATGCAAAGCTGCAAGTACTCCATCTTTATCAAGTTTTACTATCCTTTCTTTTATCTTGGGGAAAATTATATCTCTTGGAAGGTTGTTATCTTCTAAATAGTGTATTTTAATTTCATGAGGGCCTATTGGTTTATACTCAATTGAAAATTTTATGCCAGATCTTTTTATTTGCATTTTATTATCCATTAAAATTACACTTCCCTCATATTCTTTGATATAATGAATATGATTATCAATAAGCTTCAATCTATCAATATCAATTACTCTCATATTTGATGCGATTTCCTCCCTCTTTTTTTAACTGGTGGTTCTTCTTTTTTTATTAATTTATTATAAATAAATTTAATAGCCTCTTTTGAATAAATTCTTTTTTTATTTATAATAGTAAATAATTTTTGGGACATAAAAACATCTCTATGTTTATTTAGAAAATTGTGTAATTGATGTTCCTTTATGTCTGGAAAAAGATCTAAAATATCTTTTGTTAAGAATTCATTTTTATCCTCATTTTGTATAAATAATTCTGCATTTATATGTAATATCTCTCCATCTTTATTTTTCTGTGGGCCTGGTGTGATAGAGGATTTTGAATATCTCTCCATATCTGACAATGATATATAACATCCATTTCCATAAAACCCATTCCCAAGTATGCCATTGGGTCTATATTTAAATCCTTTAAATTCAGCCTCTTCAATAAATGTCAATTTTTTAGACATTTTAACTCTCCTAAGTTAAATAATGAAAATATTTTTATAAAATAAATATAATAAATTATTTGCAATAAGTAAACAGGATATATAAATTTTTTAAAAAAATTATTTTTTTAATAATTTTATTAATTTTACACTTCTATCAGTTGCATCTATTATTTCGAATTCTACATTCTTATATACTACTCTCTCATTTTTTCTGCCTATTCTTCCAAGAGCAAGGCTTATTATTCCATTTAAAGTTGAGACATTCTCATCTGTAAAATCTATGCCAGTTTTTTCATAAAATTCTTTCAAATCCATTTTTGCATCAAAAATATAATCATTTCCCTCTTCGGATTCTTTATTTCTAATCTTAACATCTTCATTTATATCCCCGACAATCTTTTTAACAATGTCTTCTATTGTTAGTATTCCACATGCTACACCAAATTCATCCACGACAATTGCCATATATTTTCTATTTCTTTTTAACTCTGAGAGTATCTGGATTACTGGCTTTGACGAAGGGACAATATATAACTTTTCTATATAATTTGAAATATTTTCATTATCATTTGCACCCAATATATTTAATGAATGAATTGTCGCAACTATATTAAATATATCCTCTGAATAGACTGGAAATCTGCTAAAATTAGTAGAATATGTCAATTCTCTTAATTCTTTAACAGTTGCATTTATATTTATCATTTTTACTTCATTCAGATGAACCATAACATCCTCTGCTGTAAGTTCATTTATATCAAATACCTCATTTATTATCTTTTTTGTCTTTTCTTTTATATTGCCAAATCTTCCGGCAACAATAAGTTGAAGTTCTTCTCTCGTTAATTTACCAAATTCACTTGCTTTAGTCTTAAAAAGAAGCCCTACCAGTTTAGAGATATTACTAACTACTAACATTAAAGGAAAGAATGTTAGGTAACCAATCTTAATAAATTTTGCATTTCTTAACGCCATTGTATTAGGATACTTTCTTGCAATAGACATTGGAAATAGTTCACCAAAAATAAGAACTGATGGGACCATTATAAACGAAATTAAAGTATCTATTGAGATTATTTTATCAATAAAAGGTAAAAATTCTATTATTTTATTATAGATGATCTTTTTAAAATAAAAATCAGATAGAGCGGTTGATATTACTGTTGCTAAATTTATTCCTACAAGAGTTGTTCCAAATAATCTTTCTGGATTATCTAAAAGATTAAGAATAATTTTTGCATTTCTATCTCCATTATTTGCAAGATATTTTAATCTTATTCTATTAGAACTTACCATTGCCATTTCTGAATTTGAAAAAAAACTCTGAATAAAAATAAATAAGACTATCACAATAGGTATTATTATAATTAATAATAAATCCACATCTTATTCCTTCTTTTTTTTAAGTTTTGTAATAAGTATCTTCTCTATTTTGTTTGGCTTTACCTCTGAAATTCTAAACTGAAGATTGTTAATGTTAAATATCTCTCCAACCTTTGGAATCTTTTTAATATTTTCAAGTA
>Ga0209204_1001051_pt1 | contig 27540 bp, 27 predicted proteins | sample AD_JPNMR2_MetaG_FD_184425 | JGI IMG/M metagenome (GOLD analysis project Ga0209204, IMG submission 184425) | Active sludge microbial communities of municipal wastewater-treating anaerobic digesters from Japan - AD_JPNMR2_MetaG (SPAdes) (version 2) | ecosystem: Engineered > Bioreactor > Anaerobic...
AGGATATATATTCAAAATAATCTTGAACTATCTAATAGTATTGTAACAGGACCATCATTAGTAATAGAAACCTGCATGTAGGCTTGAAATTTCCCCTGCTGCACTCTGGGATACTGCTGTTTGCATAATGAAACAAATGTGTCAAAAAACTGTGAAGCTTCTTCAGGCTTCATGGCAAGAGAATATGAAGGCCTTCGGCCTTTTCGTGCATCGCCATACAATGTAAATTGAGGGACTAAAAGAATTTCACCATTAACATCAGCTATTGACAGGTTCATGAAGGCATTTTCATCGTCAAAAATACGCAGACCTATAATTTTTTGGCATATGTACTGTAAATCTTTTTCAGTGTCAGTGGCAGTAAAACCAACTAAAACACACAATCCTTTGTTTATAGATGCAATGATATTCCCCTCAACTTCAACAGTTGCCCGTGTTACCCGCTGTATGACTGCACGCATTGGTTATGAAAGTTTATTTTTAAGTACAGTTTCAGGCTGAACGCCTACCATACGGTCAATTTCTTTGCCATTTTCAAAAAGTATGAGAGTTGGTATAGATGAAATGCCGTACCGCTGGGCTGTCTCGGGATTATTGTCAGTATTGACTTTTACTATCTTTGTTTTTGTTGCGGGATCCTGAGCTAATTTTTCTAAAATTGGTGTTTGCATGCGGCAGGGACCACACCATGGAGCCCAGAAATCAACCAGCACTTTGCCAGGATGTTCAAGTACCTCAGAATTGAAATTGATGTCATTAACTTCAACAATATTTCCCATACATACCTCCACAAAAATTCAAGAAACAATAATAGCATGGTAAAACGTTAATTCAACAATTATTTTAAAGATAGTACACTAATTATTTTTTGAAAAATTATATAAGTTAATGCAATATCCAGTCTTTCCGCCCTTAGCTATGGATGTTGTATACGTTACTTTCATGTATACATGACTATTGGTTCTGGATGTTTATATATATAGATTAATACACCATTGCAATTATTGTCAACACAAAAGAATGAATAATAAAGATATCCCATGATTTTTTTACTTGCAGTTAACATTATGTTGTGGCTATTTACTAAAACATTTATACTGAGTCTATGATATCCTTTTGAATTGACAATGAAAATGTATATTGTATAATAATATAATAAATGAAATTTTGTTTTTTGGTATTTGTTTATGAAATCTATTATTAATCTTTTTAAATTCATCTGGCTTTTCTTCTGGGCATCATTTATGAGCGTCCTACTTTTTATCCCCATGACTGTGGCAGCAATATTTTCAGTAACTGGAAATCTGGCATTTAATATTTCAAAACTGTGGGCATGGACCATGCTGATAGTTACAGGGGTACGAGTACACATTAAAGGCAGGGAAACAATTAAGGAAGGCATGCAGTATGTTATTATCAGCAATCATCAATCACAGTATGATATTCTTGCACTTGTTACTTCCCTTAACATTCAATTCAGGTGGGTTATTAAAAAAGAATTGCTGTATGTTCCGCTCTTTGGATGGGCATTATATGCAGCAAAAAATGTGTTTATTGACCGTAGCAACAGGGAAAAAGCCATAGCCAGCATCAATAAAGCGGTTAACCGTTTGCCACAGGGAGTAAGTCTTCTTGTTTTTGCTGAAGGAACACGTTCAAAAGATGGGACATTACAAAAATTTAAAAAAGGTGGCTTTACTATAGCTATTGAACGCAAAATGCCAATTTTGCCAGTTGTTGTAAAAGGAAGCAGGGCAATACTTCCCAAAGGCAGCCTTATTTTCCACTCTGGTAATATTGAGGTGGTGGTGTGTGACCCAATACCAGCAGATCAATATACCCATGAGACTATTGAAGATTTAATTAATAAAACTCACAATGTTATTGAACATGAGTTATCAGTATCATAACTTAAAACCACCATCCAGGGTTCAACAAATTCATATGAGGGTGAAATCAATTTCCAAATAACTAGATTATTCAGGCATTCCAATAAAATCAGGACATCTTTAGAATGATACGTGCGATTGCTTCATCCTGACTTTGTCGTGATTTGTAATGACTTTGGAAGCATATCAATGCGAGCGAAGCGTGGCAGTATCAAATAAAAGGTAAGGAGTATGTATAAAAAGGGTAGATTCTTGGTCCGCTGACATGTCCTCAAAATACGATGACAGATAGAAAAATACTTCCTTGCTATGAGGTTACTGAATTTATAAAAGGTATGAATTTAAACTTTTAACTGATAGTATCCTGGTATTTCAATAATTCGGGATTCCTCAGGATGGTATTTTATAATGAAATCTATTCTCAAGGATGCATTTAAGCAAAATTAATTTCCTGTAACTCTGTATACACAGGGCCCTGCGGGGTAAGCTTGGATGAAAAAAGTATCACACGGGGAAACGTTGCACTACCAAACTCCTGTGTGGCAAATGTTTGCAGGCGTTTGTGAATTGTTTCGGTGAGCTTACGACCCTTTCGTATGCGGGCAAGCGTCAGGTGTGGCACAAAAGGACGGTCTTCTTCCTTAATGCCGTATTTTTTTGTAAAATTCTGAATGCAGGTAACAAGTTCATTGATGGATTTCTGATTGGTTTCTATTGCTGTCCATATAACCGATGGATTTTTACTGTTTGGAAACATTCCTATACTTTTTACTACATAGGGTAGGGGTGGAATGGTGAAACGTAATGATGCAAATTCAGATTCAATTGCCCGTGCAACATTGCCTTCACATTCCCCAATAAATTTCAATGTTAAATGATATAACGAAGGTTCAACAACTTTTAGTACATCATTGTACTGTGAAAGCATAGCATATACGGGTTTTAAATTCTGGATAATTCCTTCGTCAATGGGTAATGCTATAAAAAGCCTGTTCATTCTATCTCCTCAATAATGCGAGGTACAACAAAATGGCTTTTTTCAAATTGTGGTGCAATATGTTCAACGTCTTCTACTGGCAATGATTCTTTAGCTATGTCTTCTCTAAACACATTGGATAATGGAACAATGTGATCAGCAGGCTGTATACTGGCTGTGTTAAGCTCATTTATCTTTTCAACATAACGGATAATGTCTTCAAGCTGTGTGGTGAATTCCTGCTTTTCTTCAGCGGTCAGCTCTAAACGTGCTAATTCACATACTTTGTTAATGACTGATTCATCAAATCTCATTAATCATTCCTCCCATCTGGAACTAAAAAGTGATTGCCTTTTGTCCTATATTCTTTACGTACAAATGTACAATCAACTATTTTTTCATTATCAGGAGACTTTATTGTAATTTCAACGGTAAACTGACGTTCTTGCACAGGTATCCATTTACCTGCTACTACCATGCAGTGTATATCCCCTGATGGTATGAAAGGCAATGTACATGGAATAACGTCGCTTGAAAAATCAATGTTTTGCACTTTGCCTGAATACGCAAGCAATCGCTGTGGAGTTATTATCGCATCAACATTTATAAAACCATATGCTGGTGAAGAAAGATAGCTTTTACATTCATCATTGGTCAACATTGGGGAGCGGGTTTTGCCATATGTTATTGCAATCTCTTTAAGTATGATTGGCTGGCTGCTTTTGTTTTCTATAAGTATTAAAAAAAAGGGTATTTTTGGTAGCCTTCCACTTTTTGACCTGTCAATGAACTGGCTACCTGCGGCAATCCGTACCCAGGTTTCTTCGGTGAATGGTTCTATGGTAACAGTAATATCACCAAGGTTTTTTACAGCAACAGGCAATTCATCCAATGACTTTACCGTATGGACAAGGCCAAACTGTGTTTTGCAGGCCAGTAAAAGAGCCAGCACACATACTATAGAGAGTACTTTTATATTGGTAATGTGATTATGCATGGTATGCAAACAATAACAGGGTGATAGTTCATTTGTAAAGTTTTTTACACATAATCACGTAAGAAAATTATGAGATAGTAAATCAAAATTATATTGCAATAATACTGGATGGTATATCCATGTGTTTGTAATTATACGTTACTGGGGAATCATGAAACGATATATTGTTATATATAGTATTAGCATCGTGTTGCTTTGTGCTGCATGCAGCAGTAAGCCAGTGGTAACAAAATTGCTTCAGACTGATTTAACTGTTGAGTATAATCTACAGCTTCTGAACGAATTGTATTCTGATACTGTGTATGTTGACCCATGGCTGCAGAAGCCGTGGATTGTGAAAGTTGCCCATGATATCGATAAAGAAAAAAAATGGTCAAAGGCAACACGTTCACTGGTGATTGCTGCAACAAAACAAAGCGCAGGAAAGGTTTTGTTTCCACTGCAACATGGCGGAAAGCTTTCTTTTGACTGTGCATCAATGGGTCAGGGCAGGCTTATTGTACAGTTACTATCGCCCACAAAAAAAAAAGTATTGGGTGAATATAGCCTGTCTTCCTTGCCATTTACGCATGTACAGTGCAACATACCTCATTCATTTGCTGACGCAAAGCTTGTTATGGAATTTCAATCGTATTCAAAAGATCCCGCATATTGTTTTGTTGCCAATGCTGTAGTCAGGCATAGAGATAATGACTTTAAAAAACCAAATGTAGTGTTTATTTCCGTGGATGCTTTGCGCGCCGATGCAGTACACTGTATTATCCCAAAGTACAACATTACTCCTAACATGGATGCACTGGCAGCTGATGGTGCTGCGTTCACCAGACACTTTGTGGTGGCAAACTGGACACGCCCTTCAACTATTGCCATGCTTTCGTCGGTTTATGGTTCAGCAACAGGTGTTAACATTTACTACTTTCAGGTGTCAAAGCAGGAAAAACATTATTTCTATACACAAAGCGGAGTGGTGCCTTTGCCAGTTCTTTTTGGTAACAATGGGTATATTACGCGTTCTATTGGCAACAACGCATTTATTCTGGATCATTCAGGTATTGGCGTTGACCTTGGCTTTGATGATATGTCCGAGTATGAGCGTCAATGGGAAGATACCATGGATATTGCTGATGAGGTGATACAGTGGATCACTGCCAATAACGATAAACCATTCTTTCTTTTTATTAATTTCAATGCTCCACACAATGCCTATATCCCACCCCCGCAGTATTTGGATCCACTTAGAAAATCAATTAAACATGTGCATCCGTGGTTCAGGCGATATTTAGGTGAGGTTGCTTACACTGATGATTATATTGGGAGGGTGGTGACAGCGTTGAAGAAGCTAAACCTGTATGATAATACCATTATTGTGGTTACCACCGATCACGGTGAAGTGTTTAACAGCGTACATGAACACAGCCCATACACTGATAAAAAGTCAATATTTACCCATGGGCAGACAATGTATGATGAAGAATTGCATGTGCCATTAATTATCAAGCTGCCAAAAAATATCTTTAGTGATTCTAAGGCGGTGCCCTATCAGGTGCGTAATATTGATATAGCGCCAACGGTGTGTGAATTAAGTGATATACCAGTGCCCGATAGTTACCAGGGAAAAACTCTTATGAGTATTATTGCAGGCAAAGAACTGCAGGACAGGCCTTTATACAGTGAAGGCAGGCTCATGTATGCAGTCAGGATTGACAATTTCAAGTATGTTGAAAAATTTTACGGATTTGGGATTAAGCCGCATCACTGGGGTGGGGCTCAGGTTGATGAGTATTATGAATTATATGATTTGAATCAGGATCCTGATGAGCTACATAATATTGTGGCTGTTGATACAAAGAAAGCGTTTGAAATGCAGCAGAAATTGTATGCACTACGGTTTAAGCAGCCAGAGAATATTCTGTATGCTAAAAAGGATGTCAAGGGTAGCATCAGTGTCCGTGAAGGATTTTTTTATACGGTGGAGTCTAGTGGCGTGGTGAAAAAAATTTCACGGCAAAAGTACATGTTCAGCCTTAAAAAGGGGCAACGCCTTGTTTTTTCAACTATTCCATCACGCACTGCCTGTTATATTCAATCTGATGGCAGCGTTGCGCTGTGGGGATACAGTGGCACTGCTCTTCCTGAAACTGATGGCATGTATGTCTTTGATACAACACAGCCACTGTTACAGAAAATGCCGGATGATGCAGCGTTGCGTCTATTTCCTGATGAACTCATTGTGTGGAGTAAACCACAGAAGGGTGGCATACAGAAGGTATCAGAACATGTAGCCATTTCAGATGAAATGAATACGCTTCTCAAACAGTGGGGTTATATTCAGAACGGTGGTGCGCGCTAAGTTCACCGTACTATATCCTGTATCCATTCTATTGTTTGTCCTAATATGGTTATACAATCAAATCGTAGAGTATACTGGTTACTATTGTAGTGTGGATTCTGAATAAGGAAATAGGTTGCCACGGCGCGCAGTGCTTTTTTCTTTTTATTGGTGATAGCATATGACGGATTACCGTAAGATAATGTATGGCGTGTTTTAACCTCAAAGAACACAAGCAATGTATCCTTGATGCCAATGATGTCAATTTCCCCATAGCGTCCATAGCGAAAATTCTGTTCAATAACTGAAAATCCCTGTTTTTCAACATAATCTTTTGCAAGGGTTTCTCCTTGCATGCCATACTGGTGGTTGTTCATTGGTATACTCCGCTATGTATCTATAGTTAGATTACAGTACTTCAAAAAGATTTACGCCAATTTCGGCTTCATCAAGTGCCCGTGTTATATATAGAGCTTTTTCTTCAAGAAGGTTAACGATAATGGTATCGGTGAACCGTTTTTTATTTGAATCAATAATGAGCTTAACAATGGGACGCAATGGCTTTTGTGGGATAGAACCAATAACAATTCCTATGGTGCCATTGCTAAGCTCAACTATGGAACCAATAGGATATACTGACATCCTTGACAGGAATATACGCAATATAACAGGATCAAATTTATTGATTCCGCTTGAAAGCAAATTCTTCATTGCCTGATAGAAGAATACACGTTTGCGGTAAGCTCTGTTTGCTATCTGGGCTTCGTATGAGTCAGCTATTGCAGCTATACGGGCATATTCATCAATTTGTGTGCCTTTTAAGCCTCTGGGGTATCCTTTACCATCATACTGCTCATGGTGTTGCAGGCATACAAGGGCACTTTTTTCAGGTATCTTCCCCAATTGTCGCAGTGCTTTATATCCATGCAGAGGATGGGTTTTTATCTGGTTAAATTCATGCTCAGTAAGGTTGGATTGCTTATGCATAATGTATGCGGGTAGTTTAATCATACCGGCATCTATAAGCATGGTGCCAATTCCCAGTTCACGAAGTTTCAGAGGTGTATATTTCAATGCCATGCCAATAAGCAGTGAGTAAAATGTGACGTTAACGGAATGAACAACTAAATAATTTTTTCCTTCTTCCAGTCCATATAAAAATAAAAAGATATTGGGATAATTCTTCATAATTTCCATTATTTTTGTTAAGGAAACATCAATTTCATCAATAGCAAACTGTTGATCTGCTTTTATGGCGTTGTGGACATTTCCAACAGCTTTACATGCATCTTTATGTATTTCTATCAGGGGCACCCGTTGGGTAAGAAGCTTATTGTAATCATCAATGATTTTTTTAGCTTCATCGCTTTCGGTCATGGTAGCCCGGGCAGTAGCTGCCTTGATTTCCTGCTCGGTTGACACTAAATTGCCAGCAGTTTCAACCTCACTGACCCCCCACCGCATAAGTTTTTTTATATCATCAAGCTTGATGGACACATTAGCAGCAACCAGCATATTGTTACTGTCTATATAAACGGGTTTATCAAACCTCATCCCGGGTTTTAATTCATCAACTGGTATTTTTCGCATTTCAGCCATAGGTGTCAAATTTTTATGTTATCCCCTTATTCACATATTGTTTATGAACTTAATATTATAAAAAGTGTATTATTTCAATTCAATTTTTTTCTAAAATCACTGTTTATTTGATAGCAATACGCCAGTACAACTGCAACAGCCCTGTAAAGGCTTTCAGGTATATATGAACCGGTTTCCAGGGATGAAAGTACCGCTACAAGATCTTTGTCCTGATAAATAGGTATATTATACTCTTTTGCTTTGTCAAGAATACTTTTTGCAAGTTTTCCTTTACCCTTAGCAATGACTTTGGGGATGTGTTCTTCAACTGAGTACTGTAGTGCTACAGCTATGTTTTCCATTATGGACTTTCCTATACAGAAAAATCAATACTATATTGTATATACATATTGTTAATTAATGCAATAATTTTTTCTTCCCAATCACTTCTTTGTATACAGCTACAGGCTGCTTTTTTCCCGGTTTGTTCATGGATACTGCGTGCTATTATAGGGCATTGCTGATGTAATTGGCTGAAGGCAGCGTCAGTAAAACAGTATATGGTAGCAGCTATCGTATCCTTCCCGGTTATCATAATATTCAACTTCCCTAAATGTGAAAATGTCACATCAATACACACATAATTATCATCGGAAAGAATATATGCATCACTGAATGAATTGCCATCATACAATGGCACTGTGAACACATTTCCGGAGCTATCGCCCAGATATTGTACAAGGCTTTCAATGTCATCTTTTGACATCATTGACATAAGGCTTTCAATATCATCATCATGAAGCTCAAAATCCTGTAATGAACTATCGCCAATATTTTGTAATATATGCATAGTTAAACTTATACCAGTGTCTTTAGATAAAGTGTAACAAAATTTTTGCAGCAGCCTTTCCGGTACACCTTTTTGCAACAACCGTTGTAAAAGCGGGGCAATCACCGTAAATGTATATTCCCGGTTAGCATTTGTGTCAAACAGTGCCTTGTGTATGGAAAACACAGTCAGCGAATCTATAGCATTGAGGTTTCGCATAAATAATGCATAGTTTGAGGGTGTTGCACTCAGTATATTGGTATTACCCAGAGCTTTAGGTTCAACCAGTGAAAAAATAAAACGGTTACCAGTTATTGTATCAAATTTTAGCAATATATGGTTGGATTGTGGAAGCCCTCTGGCAAAACGTGTTTCAAAAATCTGATTTCCCACACGCACCATAGCGGTGTTTGCTGTTAAACGTTTTGTGATGGTACCTACAACAATCTGACCGCTTTTCAGTGTAATGGCTGATGAGTGCGTACGGTGTGCGCTAACAATGTTGTCTGTAATTTTCATGGAAATAGCGATAGTTCATAGAATAAACGTGCAACCGGTTCATAGGTCTTCCGGTGCAGAGGCGATGGTCCGTATTTTTTTATGGCATCAATATGCTTTGCAGTTGCATACCCTTTATGGTGTGCAAAGCCATATTCAGGATATGTTTCATTAATGCTAATCATATATTCATCACGGGTTACCTTGGCAATGATTGATGCTGATGCAATGGAAATCGACAGGCAATCACCCTTGATAATGGACTTATACGGCAGCGATAGTGGAAAAGAAAAATTGCCATCAAGAAGCACTGTGTGGGGTGTGTGTGGGCATTGTTGCAAAAGCGTAGTGATGGCAAAATATGTGGCTCCGTTTATATTCTTTTCATCAATTATTTCAGGCGGCACAAGAAGGCAATCATACCACAAACAATAGTGTGTAATGATATCTTTTGCCTGAATGCGTTTTTTATAGGGCAGCTTTTTTGAGTCATTTATATAACGTAAAATTTCTTCTGGGGGATTGCTGAATATTTCAGCAGGATAGATAACCATAGAAACAGAAAGAGGCCCTGCTAAAGAGCCCCTTCCTGCTTCATCTATGCCAGCAATAATGTTATAGCCTTTTGTACATTCTTCCTGTTCTATTGCAAAATCAGGTTTTGCACCCATACAGTGTTATGCATTTGTTTCAGTGTTTTCTGAATTGTCAACAACCTCATGTGTTGCAGGTGTTTCAATGGCTTTTTTACGGGAACGCACTTCTTTAAGTTTTGCTGATTTACCAGTTCGTTCACGCAGAAAATAAAGTTTTGCTCTTCGTTTTTTGCCCTTTCTGACCACAGTAATTTTTTCAATTCGTGGAGAATGCAGCGGAAATATCCTTTCAACGCCAACATCATAGGAAATTCGTCTAACTGTGAAGGTTTTGCTAATGCCTTTATTATCAATAGCAATAACGATGCCTTCATATACCTGGATTCGCTCTTTGTCCCCTTCAATTATCCTGTAGTGGACTTTAACGGTGTCGCCCACCTCAAAATTTACGTCACGGTAACTTTTACTGAATTCATTTTGTACTAACTGTATTGCTTTCATTGTTCTACCTCGTCCTTTTTTGCTTTATACAATCTATACAGATCAGGCCTTACTGCCTTTGTCTTTTCAATACTTTTTTCCAGGCGCCATTGCCGTATTTTTTCATGATTGCCACTTATCAGTATATCCGGTACTGCCATCCCGTCAATTTCACGCGGGCGTGTATACTGCGGATATTCTAAAAGATAATTTTCAAAGCTTTCCTCAAGCAGCGACTGTGGATTTGACATAAATCCTGGTATATATCGGCACAATGCATCAATAATGGTTAATGTTGCATACTCGCCGCCTGAAAGGACATAGTCGCCAACAGAAATTTCATAATCAACAAAACGGTCAATCACTCGCTGGTCTATGCCTTCATACTGGCCACATATAAAACAGTAACTATCGTACAAAAAAAGCTTTTTTACAAGTTCCTGTGTTAGCAATTCTCCTGATGGTGACGGGTAAATGACTGTTGAGTCACCCTTATGCAATTCAATGGCTTTAAATAAGGGTCCTGGCATAAGCACCATACCGCTTCCGCCACCATACGGATAATCATCACATTGACGATACTGGCCTTCGCCCCACTGTCGCAGGTTTATTATTTCAAAACGGCATAGACCTTTTTCAACTGCTTTTCCCATAAGCCCGGTTTGCAGGGGGCTTTCAAAAAATTCCGGAAACAGCGTAATAATTTTAAAGATCTTCACTCAATAAGCCCTTCAATAGGGAAAATCTCAAGAATTCGTTCGTGCAATCGATTGGTGCTTACCATACTTTCAACAAACGGTATAAGGTACTCTTTGCCTTCGGGTGTTTTGAGTACCAGTGTATCGGCTGCACCGGTTTGTATAATATCGGTTACATGGCCAAAGATTGTATTATTATAGTAAACAGTGCAACCAATGATTGCTGAATAATGATAACTATCAGGTTCAAGTGTTACTTCAGTATCACCTGAATCAATGAAAATTTCACATCCCTTTATTGCGTTTGCAGCAGTTACATCATGTATGCCATCTAAATACATGTATCCTGTACGTTTTGCTGCAAAGGTAAAACCTGTTAAGGTAAATGCTTTGTAATGCCCGCGTATGTTCACATACACCGGAACATCACCGGAAAATCGCTCAGGGAAATCGGTAATTATATGAACTTTAAGGCATCCATCTAATCCATGGATGCCGGAGATGACTCCAATACGAAAATATTCTTTACTGCTCAATCAAGTATTTCCAGAACTATCCTTTTACCTGTTTTTGTGGCTGATGCATTTAATATGGTTCGAATTGCACGCGCAATCCTTCCATGTTTGCCAATAACTTTTCCAATGTCCTCTTTGGTGACCTTTAATTCAAGAATAGTAGATTTTTCTCCTTCTATCTCCCTTATTTCAACTTTATCGGGATGATCAACGAGAGATTTAACCATGTACTCCACAAGTTCCTTGTAATTCATCGTTATCGCCTCCGCCTGTAAGATTGGAATAAGCCTTTATATACCGGCTTTCTTAAGTAATTTTGCGATAGTTTCTGTGGGCTGAGCACCTTTTTTCAGCCACTCTGCTACTTTTTCCCTGTCAACAACAAACTGTTCACCTTTAACTATGGGTTGATAATGTCCCAGGCTTTCAATAACTGCACCATCACGACGTTTTCGTGAATCAACCACCACTACCTTATAGAATGGTTTTTTCTTGGTTCCAGCGCGTTGCAATCGGATCTTTACCACGTATCTACCTCCTGAAATAATTAGTGGATGATTATTTTTGATTAGTATTTTTTGTCAATACAAAATATAATACAACATATACCATAAATCAAGGATAAACTGAAAGATTTTACAGAGTAATATAAAAATACCATGTATTGAAATATATAGTAGTGTATTAGCACATTTGTAAAGCACGTACAAATTTTATTGGGTTTATTATTATCCCTTTTTTGCTATTTCCAGTAACTTTCGCGCCTGTTTATTTATATCAGAAGATTTAAAGACACTGCTACCGGCAACAATAACGTTGGCACCAGCTTTTACTACATCAGCAATGTTATCTTCGTTAATACCACCATCAACTTCAATAAGTGTATTACAATTATTGGTGCGTATAAATGTATTGAGTTTTTCTATCTTTTTTAAAGAAGATGGAATAAATGTCTGTCCATAAAATCCCGGCTCAACTGACATGAGCAGGACCATATCAGTATATGCAAGAATATCAAAAAGCTGTTCAACAGGTGTGGCAGGATTTATGCTTATACCTGCTTTTATACCACAATTTTTTATGCTCTGCAACAGCCGCACCGGTTGCCGTGTGCTTTCAAAATGTATGGTTAAAAAATATGGCTTGCAGTCTATAAAGCTTTGAAGCGATAGCTCTGGTTTTTCAATTATCAGGTGTATGTCAAGGGGTATATCAGTGTGTTGCTTAAGATTTTGTATGTAGCCGGGGCCAATGGTGATGTTGGGCACAAAGCTGCCATCCATAACATCAATATGCAGAAAATGCATGCAGGAGTGGTCAAATGTTGGAACCACAGATCCTAAGGTTGAAAGGTCAGTGGCAATAATAGACGGCGATAGTAAAATGGTATCAGTCAAATTCTTCAACATCAAAACTTAAGACCTTAACCTGCTTTTTATTGCACATAACGTATACACGTGCATTCCCCGTACGGTGGAACACACAATCAATAGTGTTGCCGGGTTTCAAATTTTGCGAAAAACACAACCTCTTTGATGTATTATCACTTACATATATTTCATACAATCCTTCGTTTTCATCTCCAGGTACGGTGTATTTGAGGCGTTCATACGCATAATAGGGTTTGTCCTTCATTTCGTAATAGTATACCTGAATGGTTACTGTTTGCCCTTCTGTGATTGGCTGGCCTTCCAGTGGGGTAACACTGGCTATAATGCCACTTTGTGCAATATCGCTGGTAGGCAGTACGGTAAATGAAACAAACACCTTCTTTGACATAAGAAGAGGGAAACACAGGTCAACTGACTGACCCACAACTTTTGGCATAACAGGCTGTGTGGCGCTTCCACTTGATACAAGCAGGTTAACCTTGCGGTCCAGTACAATCTTTTCACCTGATTTTGGGCTCTGATCAATAACCACATTATCAGCAGTTTTTTCAGATGGTATATAAGAAATGACTCCAACACGCAGCGATATAGTTTTATCGTACAGATGAAGATTTTTAAGCTTATTGAGAGCAAAAGGCAATTCCATACCAACCACGCTGGGCATATCAATGGTGAGGTTACTTCTGCTGACTAAAAGGCGTATGGTGCTGTTCTCAGAAACTATCTCCCCTGGTTCAGGATACTGCCGTAAAATAATGTCATTGTCAATATCATGTACATCATAAAATTTAAGCTGAGGCTTTAATCCTTTACGGATGAGGCTGTTATGGACATCAGCGTAACGCTTGCCAACAACATCAGGGATTTTGACTTCTTTTTCGGGTTTGGTTAACACCACAACAATGATAGCTGAAACTATCAGGTATAGTGATATAGCTATAAAAATTATAAACGCAATGCGGCTGTAAGGGTGCTTAAGCCATCCTTTAGAGCGTTCTATAACATCTTTCAGTGAATACCTGGGCATTGTTTTTTCCTTCTATAGGTAGTGAAGTAAACTGTATAGTAGTATCATAACAATGAGATTTGAACACAAGCAAAATTTGTTTTTTGCGTCAAGAATAATTTTTGCTGTGTTTTATTTTAGCTCAAATGTCTTTATAATGGCTTTTGCTTCAATTGCTGCGTTAGATTCAGGGTAATATTCAAGGAGATAGTTTATAGTTGATTTTGCCTGTTCCTTGTTACCCATTGCTAAATATGTTTGTGCAAGGCCAAAATATCCTTCGGCGCGTATAAATGCTTCAGGATAATTGTTGAGCAAGCTTGTAAAAACATCTTTAGCTTTATTGTAGTCTTTAAGGTTGTTGAGTAAAATATGGCCCATTCTGTACAGCGCTACATTTGCTTCTTGTGTATTCCCTGTTTCTTTAACAAATTGTTCGTACTTTTCAACAGCTCGGTCAAATTTCCCCTGAGATTCAAACACAAACGCCTCCTGCAAATACCGTTCTGTTATTCTTTCTAATTTAATGATTATCTCGGTTGTCTTGCGAGGCTCAAAGTTTGATTGACAGGTAAATGCTTTAAAACCGTTGGCTTTAGCAGTTATAGTATGATTGCCTTTTTGCAAAATTACCATCAAACGTTTATTCTTTGTTGTACCAGCAAATGTATCATCAATGTAAATTTCTGCATCCACAGGGGTAGTATTTATTGTAAGATTGCCAATTTTATTATTTAATGCATCGTCAATGATTTTAGCCACGTGTGCTGAAATAGCCCTGAGTGCGGTTGGATTAACCACATCAATACTACCCGTAAAAATAATACTCTGGCTGTTAGTATTTACAACTTTATAATTGACGGTTATCATATCAGGAAAAACACGAATATCGCCAATAATTCTGTTTACTATTCCCTGAATGGCAAATATCTGATCAGCTTTTGAATTTTCAATAATGCCTGTCATTTCAAAGGACTTTTCTTCAAGCAGTCGGCTGGTAAATTTATTTTCAATGATGGGGGTAGACGTTTTATTAGCCAGGGCGCTGGTGAGCATTTCCATAAATGTGGCACAATAAAGAGCATGGGGAGGATTTTCATAGTATTCTCTGAATTCATGGATGCCAGCTGTGGGTTTTTCTTTAGATGCTTCCTGGTACTGCGTAATACTCTTTTTATTGAGCAAAGAAAGATTGGCTGCTATGTTTTCAATTCCCGTATTGAATGAACTTGCCTGAACTCCATATGCAGAAACAATCTGCCATGTATTTATATCAACCAGTCGTGCATCAAGCTCATATCTATCAGCAATTTTCCCAATAGTTCCCACCATTAAGTAATCTATCTGTAACGCATTTCCTTTACCTTTTAAAATGTTTGGATCTTCAATACCAAGCTGCACTTTTTCAAGTAAATTAATGTAATTCTGTATAGCTTCAGGTTTTCGTAGCATCATTTTTGTATTGTTCGATAGTGACTGGGTAAGCATACTGGTTGCAGATAAACTTAGTTGTTGGTCAGCTACTGTATTATCAAAAGGAGCTATCGACACCCTGATAGTATCTTCCTGTGCTATTAATATGCTGAATAATGCAGTTATGATAATAGCAGTTAAAATAATTTTTTTCATAGAGCACCTCCTAAAACCCGTATCCAGGATTCCACAACTTTGCGATCAGGAGCATTGGGACGCACTTTCAAATATCTGGTATAGTATTCAATCGCAGATTGTTTATTTTTTAAACGTGTTTCATACAGAATGCCTAAATTTTTATAGGCTGGTGCAAAATCAGGTTTAACTTCTATAGCTTTTTTTAAGAATTGTTCAGCTTCAGCATGTTTCCGTGTTTCTGCATAGAGCAATGCAACATTGTTCATTGCCATATACAATGTGGGATCAAATTTAATGGAAACAAGATATTCTTCAATTGCTTTTGGGTAATTGTACATCTTATACAATGAATTGCCCAATTCAAAATGTGCAGGGGCAAAATCAGATTTTAATTGTATTGATTCTTCCAGTTCTTTTATAGCATCCTGATATCGGCCTAATTCATTGTAAGATTTCCCCAACAAATATCGCGATTTGTAAAGATTAGGCTGGTATTTAACAGCTTTCTGGGAGTATTCAAGCATTGAGGTAACATTACCCTTTAATGCTTCAAGTTCAGCTATTTTGTTTGATGTAACAGCACGTTCAAAATCATTGGGTGCCTTAATGAGTTGTTCTTTAAGCATGATGATTTCTTTATTAATCCCTACTCGATTAGCAGCGTCTGTTTCCTGATTTACTATTGCACTTTCATCCTGCTTTTTATTACAGCTAAAAGTGAGAAAACTGATAAGGAGCAATAAAATTATCTTCTTCATACCTGACCTTCAATAAAATCGTTTATTATATTTTGTGGTTTGGAGTGAATGTGGTGATTCATTGTAATTTCTTATGATTATTGTAAGCAGTAAAATTATTAACCTGAATATTTATTAATGAACAATAATTGATACAGTAGCAACAAGAAAAGTTAAAAAGTTTTTAATGTATGTCAATAAAAAATTTTTTTAAATTGAGACCTCATTTTACCAAAACCTCTTAAAATATTGACAAAACAATTTTTGTATGATTGGTTTTACAAGTGTGTATACCATGTATAGCTATTCTCATGCATCGGAGTAAAAGGATGAGTACAAAAAAAATTGTAATTTCAGGACTGCTGTTTTTTTCAATTATTTTTCCCAATGTACAATATGCACAGGTTGATACGGCAGTTTTACCATGGCTGGCAAAACCACAGTTTGATGAAGCCTATGATTTTAATGGCGCAGGCTGGATAAAAAAAGGGGGTAAATTTGGATTTATAACAAAGGAAGGCACTATAGTACAACCGCAATTTGATGAAGTCTACAATTTTTACGATGGGGTTGCTAAAGTTAAAGTTGGAGGTAAGTGGGGGTATATAGACAGGGATGGTAAATGGATTGCCAGGCCACAATTTGATGGAGCATTTAATTTTAGCAATGGGTTAGCAGTTGTTATAGTACAGGGTAAATATAGATTACTAACAAAGCAAGGTAGATTGATACCCTTTGTATTTGATTTTGCCTGGGATTGTTCCGAGGGAATGGTTAAAGTACAGAATAATGGTAAAATTGGATATGTCAATAGCAATGGTGAAATGATTATTGAACCACGTTTTGAGGATGGCAATAATTTCTGTGAATCAGTTGCTGCTGTAAAGGTAGGTTCCAGGTGGGGATACATTAATAAACAGGGAGAACAGATAATTCAGCCACAGTTTGATTATGCAGGTGATTTTAATTATGGTATTGCACGGATAAAAAAAGCAGGCAAATATGGTTTCATTAATAAAGAGGGAAAATTAATAGCATCTGAATTTGATTATGCATGGGATTGTATTGATGGATTAGCACGAATAAAAAAAGAAGGTAAGTGGGGATATGTTACAAGCGAAGGTAAGATAGTTAAGGCAAAATATGATGAGGCTGAAGACTGTAGCGGTGGATTAGCTAAGATAGTACAGGAAGGGAAAATAGGTTTTGTTACGAAAGAAGGGAATATCATTAAACCTCAATTTGATGATGTGGGGAAATTTAGCGATGGAATGCTTGAAGTAAAAAAAGATGAAAAATATGGATTTGTGTCAGTGGAAGGTACTGTGGTAAAGCCAAAGTTTGAAAAAGTTTTATCATTCAGTGAAGGTTTAGCTGCTGCAAGTGAATATGGAAGATGGGGTTTTATTGATAAGAGCGGTAATTGGGTGATTAAACCCATTTATGATGATGTTGGAAGTTTCAGTGAAGGTTTAGTGGAAGTTATGTTTGAAAACAAATGGGGATACATTGATAAGAAAGGTGATTGGATTATCAAACCACAATTTGATAATGCATATAATTTCAGCGAGGGAGTTGCTGATGTTAAGCTTGGAGGCAAATGGGGATATATTGATAGAAATAGTAATGTAGTTATTCCTGCACGATTTGATGCAACATATAGTTTCAATGAGGGTGTTGCTGTTGTTGGCATGAATGGCAAGTGGGGATACATTAAAAATCCATTAACAGTTCAACAGCAGGTACAATCACTTGAAGGTGCTGGTGTATTCGTGGGTACTGTTAAGGACATTATTGGTGGTGAGATTATTGTCGCTGGATCTTCTATAGCACAAACGGTGCATATATTTGATAAACTTTGTGCATTTTCACAAGGTAAGATGATAATTTTAAATGCCCATTTCCCTATGATGACAATAGTGAAATGTAAAATTGTAACAGGTAATATCACTGATATTACTAAAGGGATGAAGGTGTATAAATACACTGGAGGTAAAAAGCGAAGAATTGAAAAAGATCAATAGTATAATAAAGCGAGTACATTATAAATTATACGGGTAGCTATCAAATAAAATATTTATTATCTCTTCCAGAAGTGAGGCATACAAATTACCAGAACAGTATAAAGTTCTAAACGCCCAACTATCATGGCAATTGACAGTACCCATTTAATATAGCTTTCATAAAATGCATAGTTTTTTGTAGGACCAACTTTTGCAAAACCTGGGCCAATATTACCTAATGTAGCCAGGGCTGTTGTGAATGATGTGGTAATATCATGCCCATCAAAAGCTATAACAAATGTAACAGTAAGAAGAATCATTATATAAAGGAAAAAGAAGCCCATCACTGCATAAACAATATTTTTTTTCACCATATTGCCACTGATCTTTAATGCAAACACACCCCGGGGATGGATTAATAATTTCATTTCATTGAGTGCCTGTTTTAAAAGTATAACAAGCCGTACCACTTTTATGCCACCACCCGTAGAGCCAGAACACCCGCCTACAAACATAAGAATAAAAAGAATTGTATGAGCAAAGGGAACCCATTGCTCATAGTCAGCTGTAGCAAATCCGGTTGTTGTCAGGATACTTGCAGCCTGAAAGGATGCAAACCGTACACATTCTCCTATGGTTTGATAGGTAGTACCATACAATGAAAGGGCAATTAACGTGGTTGAAGCAATGAATATAAATAAAAAAGCTTTTAATTCTGTATCGCGAATAAGTGGTTTGAATCTCCCTGTCAATAAACGATAGTGCAGTGAAAAGTTTATTCCCGCTATAAGCATGAAAACGGTAATGACACCATCAATATAGGCTGAATTGTAATGCCCCACACTTGCATTTTTTGTTGAAAACCCCCCTGTTGCAAGTGTACCAAATGTATGAGAAAGGCTATCAAATAAATCCATTCCCCCAATCATAAGCAACAGAGTTTCAAGTATAGTAAATCCAATATATAATAACCACAGTGTTTTTGCAGTTTTGGTAATACGGGGTGAAATCCTGTCAACCGTTGGTCCGGGAGCTTCAGCGCGAATAAGCTGTAGCCCTCCAATACCCATCATGGGAAGTATTGCTACAGCCAAAACTACAATACCCATACCACCAAGCCAGTGTGTTAACGAGCGCCAGAAAAGTAACGATCTGGGCAAGGATTCAATATCGGTTAGAATTGAAGCACCTGTTGTCGTAAAACCCGAAACAGTTTCAAAAAATGCATCAGTATACGATGGTATTGCTCCGGATATATAAAATGGCAAAGCGCCAATAATTGAAGCAGATATCCAGCTAAACGTAACAAGAAGAAACCCATCACGGGTGGTAAGTATTTCAACTTTTTTATGACGTAAAAGTATGAGTATCGTTACCGCAATAAGTATCACTACTGATATAGTAAAGGCAAAAGCATGAAAGCTATGGAATTCACCATGATACAGTGCAATGCCAGCTGGTATTGTCATAAATGATGATACAATTATAATAAGAAATGATAGAATTTTGATAATTAATAGAGGATTCACTTGCTGTTTACCTCGTTAACCCTGTATAAATTGTTCAAGGTCAGGTATGGACGTTTTTTCTGCAATTATGATAACAAGATCGTTAGGCTCTATTACTATGTTTCCATGAGGTAAAATGTTCGTGTTATTTCGTACAACAGAAAGAATAATGGAATTTTTTGGGAATAGCATCTCTTTGAGTGGTTTGCCAACTAAAGGATTCTTTTCATCAACTGAAAATTCAATAACTTCGGCTCGTCCATGAAAGATGCTATGCAAACTTTTTATGTTACCTCGTCTGATAAATTTCATTATTGCATCAACGGTGCTGAGTTTGGGATTAACTGTTACGTCAATATCTAATCGTGAAGCAATAGCCAAATAGCTTGAATTTGTGACAAGAGCAATTGACCGTTTGATCCCCATACTTTTTGCATAAAGGCTGATAAGCATATTGAGTTCCTGATTATCGGTTACGGTAACTATAAGGTCATGTTTTGCTATTTCTTCTTCATGGAAAACACTTTCATCAGAAATATCAGCATTCAGGATAAGCGCATCAGGAAATTTATCAGCTAAAAACTTGCATCGTTCATAATCAGTTTCAACAACAGTTATTTTTCTTCCAGTTCTAATTAAATATTCGCACGCAAGGGATCCAACACGGCCTCCGCCAATGATTACTATGCGGTCAATCTTTTCCTGTTTTTTCCCTACCTGAATAAAAATCCTTGTAAAATTTTTTTGCGTTGCCATTAAATAGATATTATCACCTTCGCGGACAATGGTATCACCTGTTGGGATTAAAAAGTCATTATTACGCATTATTCCTGAAATAAGAAATGGTTCAGAAATTCCCTTGCGTATGTCCTTAACTGTTTTATTGGCAAAATATGACCCTCTGGTTACTACTATGTTGCGCATCTGTAGGTCGGTATTTTCAAAGAACATCACATCACTGTCTGCACCAAGTGCAATAGTGTTTGCTATCTGGCGAGCTGTTTCTACCTCCGAATTGACAATCAGGTCAATACCCAAGAAAGATTTCCCCATAATCTTTGATTTAGAATAGTCAATATTACGGACACGGGCAATTTTTAGCGGGACATTAAATTCACTGGCAACAAGGCCACAGGCAATCATGTTTACTTCATCAGAGTTGGTTACACTTATAAAAATTGAAGCGTCTTTAGTCCCTGCACGTTTTAAAGAAGATACATTAGTGCCATCATCATTTATTACCATACAGTCAAGATGTTCAGATATAAATTTGGCGCGTTCAGGATTCTTTTCAAGGATCACTACGTCTTTCCCTTCGGCAATAAGCTGTTCAGCTATCTGATATCCAACGACACCTGCGCCAAGGATTACGGTATGCATTGTTTATCACCCTTTATGTTGGATGTGATACTGGATAAGAGAAGTATACAGTATAATTCAAGATAAAATCAATACAATACATTATACTGTCAATAATAAAAATTGATACATTAAAGTACATTTGTAAAATTAAAATAACATCATATTGTATAGCTTAAGCGATAGTTACTGTTATTTAAAAAAACGCAGGAATACATTAACCAATAGAGTTAGAATGATGCTTATGATAAGCATAGTCATAAAAGGAAAATAAACGGTCATATTGCCTTTACTGTACATTACATCACCAGGCAACTTTCCCAAAAATTTAGGAAATACCTGAAATAAGATTCCGGTTAAGATTAACAGTATCCCTGCTAAAATTAATAATCTACCCATTTTTTGTTCCACCTCCTATCAAAAGAGCGTTCATGATGAGTATGATCGTGTTGTTGTCTTTAGATTACCACGCCTCTGCGGGGCTTGTAATAACGGCGCTATATAATATACCAAAATACTTTATTCTTGACAATCCCTTCCATATACTATAGGATAAAGATGAAAAAATGTTACTGATGTTTTTAAGAAATTATTATATAACAATAACTGAATATATTCTTTGCCATACTAAACTTAATGAGTAGGTAGTACTTGCTATGTATATATGAGTTGCCATTATTAGAAATAAATAATGGCAAAAGATTATAGTGTAATCATATGGAACATTCTATTGACAAAAATTTCAGGATTAAAGAGCTTATTGATAATCTTCCAGATATTGTTATTTCGGTTGATTATCCTTCTGGTATTATACAGTATGCAAACGTTAATGCAATTGAACGTTTGGGATTTTCAATAAAAAGAGCAAAAACGTTACGCGACCTTTCGTATTTTGTTATCCCAAAATACAGAAGAAAATATCTACAACACTGGCGGGATATAAAAGATGGGATTCTAATACCATCGCTTGTTTTTGAGGTAAAAACAATTGATGGCAGAATTATATGGGTTGAACAGAAAAATATTTATATCAAACAGGGTGATTCGGTTATCCGGATACATGCAGTAATTCGCGATATTACCGAGCGCAAACGCTTAGAAGAAGAGATGCTACAGGCTTTTTACTTTTCTGAAAATCTTTTTTTGCATTCACCATATATAATATTGCTCTATGACAACGAGGGATATATCAAGCGGCAGAATATGACATTCAGAGCTATCGCTGAGCATGTAGATAATATGATACCCAATTATAATGTGTGGAAAGATAAACAAATACAAAAATACGGTATTGATCTTATTTTCAAAGAAGTAATGCGCGGTCGTATTATGGATATACCTCGATTCCCTTATACAGTTAAAATTAAAGGTGAGGATGTCACATTTTATTTTGCTGGAAAAGCTTTTCCGTACATGCGTTCTTCACGTGAACCTGAAGGGTTTGTGGTGATGCTTGAAGATGTTTCGGCACGGCAAAAACGTGAAGAGGAAACCCTTGAAACAAAACGGCTTGAAAGTGTAGGGCGGCTTGCCCGTGGAATTGCGCATGAATTTAATAATATACTGGCTGGCATATCAGGTTTTGCCGAGATTCTTTTACGAAAATTGTCCCCCGATGATCCTAATAGGCATTTTGCAACCAGGATATTTGAAGCCGCAAGTAAAGCTGCAACACTTACCAATCAATTGTTAGGATTTGCCCGTGGGCAGCTGTATAATCCATCGTATCTGGATATTCGAGCTCCCATAATGTATGCCATAGGTGCCACGCCAAATCTGCATAATAGAATCACTATTAAGAAAGAATTTGAAGAATCTGAGTATAAAGTATATGGTGATGTTAACCAGCTGCGGCAGGTATTTATTGAAATACTGCGCAATGCTGCAGAGGCAATTGGCACAGAAGGCGAAATTGAAATTAAAGTAACGTATGTGAGTAATGAATTTCTACCAGCAGAGATCAGAAAAAAATATATCAAATGTGTTCAGGTTGATATTATTGATTCTGGAACAGGAATTGATGATTCAATTATTCCCAAAGTGTTTGAACCCTATTTTACCACAAAAGATAAGTTAAAGCATACCGGCATGGGGCTGTCGATTGTTTTTGGGCATATAAAAAATCATGAAGGGCATATCACCCTATCGCGGGCAGAAAAAGGTACAAAAGTTACAATTTTATTACCTGCAATCAAAGAGCCTGACCTTGCAATATTAAAGCAACCACGTTATCAACGAATACTGGTTGTTGATGATAATAATGAAACATGTCTTTTATTACGCTCCTATTTTGAGGATAGTGGCGCGTTAGTTACCATATCCAATAATGGATTAAGTGCTGTTGAAATGATGCAGAATGCACCCAACCGATTTGATTGCATATTTCTGGATCTAATTTTGCCTGATATAAATGGTAAGGATGTGTTAAATAGAATAAGGAACTTTAATGCTCATGTACCGGTATTTATAATGAGTGGGTATGACATGTCTTCATTTATAAGTGAACATGGTAGTGATCAAAATCTTTTCTTTTTAATGAAGCCATTTAACTTAGAAGATCTGGATGTTTTATTAAAGTAAATTTTAATGTATTCCATATTTTTTCAGTTTTTCATATAGTACACTTCTGCTGATTCCCAGCATCTTGGCTGCACGTGATTTGTTATGATGAGCCAGGGATAGTACATAGATAATATGTTTTTTTTCAAATTCTTCTATAGCTCTGAAAAGGTTAAGGGGCGATAGTTCCTGTGAAATTCCTTCCTTATATTCAGGTAAAATTTGCATAAATGTTTCTTTTGACAGTATGGTATTGTCCTCAACAATCATTGCATGTTCAATAACATTCTGTAGTTCACGGACGTTGCCTTTCCATTCTCTATTGGAAAGCAGTTCCAATGCATCATCACGTATGCCGATAATGGTTTTTTGGAGGTCATGGGAGTACATATGTATAAAGTGCTCAGCAAGCACTGGTATGTCATCACGGCGCTCACGTAATGGTGGTATGTGAAGTTCAATTGCTGAGAGACGGTAGTATAGGTCTTCTCTGAAATTCCCCTGTGAAATTTCTTCATCCACGTTTATGTTTGTTGCGCTTATAATCCGTACATCAACTTTTACTATTTTGCTTGATCCTACCGGTTTGATTTCACGCTCCTGTAAAAAACGTAAGAGCTTGCTCTGTATATGCGGTTGAAGGTTCCCAATTTCATCAAGAAATATAGTACCACCGTTGGCTTCTTCAAATAGTCCTTTTTTATTTTTATCTGCGCCGGTAAATGCTCCTTTAATATGGCCAAATAGTTCAGATTCTATGATGGTTTCAGTAAGTGTGCTGCAGTCAACAGGTATAAACTGATTATGTTTTCTCTGGCTTTCTTCATGAATGGCACGGGCAATAAGCTCTTTGCCGGTACCGCTTTCGCCCAATATCATGACAGTAGCTTTTGAGCCAGCTATCCGCTTTATTTTGTTTTTAAGAGAAATGATAGTTTTATTGTTGCCAACTATTCTATCAATACCTGTTCTTTCCTGTGGTAAAGTGGTTATAATTTCCATTACAGTTGGTGTTGAATTAATCCCTTGCATTTTCCCTTGCTGTAAGATTTTTATATTGTTTCTGTGGCAAAAATACACCACTGTTACAGTATGCTTATTGCTTTATTACTATGCTTTCAGTTTTAATTTTTTATATTACTTTCAATGCCCCTTAAATAAAAGGGCTACATCATTTTTACCAGTAATCACAATAAATAGTATTTATACAATCATTTTTTTAAATTATGTTTGACCAAAGTGTCGTTATTTGCAACTATAATTCATAATTTTTTTAAAAAATTATGTAACGTATACTCCGCTGCTTGTTGCGGTGGTATGCAGGTATTTATTAATAAAATATTCTGAAGGAATAATTACTTAAAAAATAATTACATGCGTAGAAAGTGAAATATAAACAATGATTTCGATTTTGTTGATGTCTGACATCCATTTTGGTTCAGATAAGGCACTGCCATATATTGATGACAGTGTCAGATTTGCCACGTTCCAGAAGATCTGTATGATTGCCAGGCAGCATTCGATTTTTATTATTGCAGGTGATTTATTTGAAGGAACTATCGCACAGAATCCCTATTATAGTTCCATTAAAGAACTGTTGCAGTCATTAGTACAGGAAGGCGTAAAAATTATATACATTCCTGGCGAAGCTGAACTGGAGGATAACAACAATATAGATGTTATACATGAAATTCCTTCTACGGTTACGTTATTTGGCCGCTCCAAAAATTATTTTGATCTTGTTCTTGATAATGAGATTGTGTATTGCTATGGAGGGGATAGTGACATCGCGAGTATTACAAAGGCAAGCCAGGAAGGGTTCCATATTGGTATTTTTCATATTGACCTTGAAGAAAATAATCACAATACCGTTGATTCCCATGTGATTTCAGTTAAACTGTTAAAATCGATGCCATTAGACTTTTATGCACTGGGACATCACCATAATTTTTCAATGTATAAGTATAAAAATAAAATTATTGGAGCATATCCCGGGAGCCCGGAAGCTGTAGCACCTGGTGAAACCGGTGACAGATATGTCCTTTCAATTACTGTTATGAATAATGAAATTCATCAGATAAAACGTATAACAGTAAATTCATTACGGATAGAGTCGCTGACTATACAGTGCAATAGTATTAAGTCAAATGATGAATTGCATCATATACTTAAGCCATATAACAAACCTTCCATTGTTTTACACTGCACACTGGAAGGAGTCCGTTCATTTGACAGTAATCATATTGTGGCTTTATGTGACAGGTGTGCTGGTGTAATATTCCAGGACAATTCAAAGCTTTCAGGTGAATTTATATGTGCTAAGTATAAAGATGAGAAAACACTCAAAGGGTATTTTTTTACTGAATTGCAGAAAAATTTTGACAATGTTGCTGGGGATATAATGCTGGATATTATCAATGATATTGAAAATACCTGTTCAACATATAAAGGTGATCTGTGAAGTTAGTACGGAGTATAGTATCAAAAATTGGATTTGCAGAAAGCAAACAAACAGATTTTAATGAGGGGATTCATTTTATCTTTGGCAAAAATAATTCCGGCAAAACACTCATTTCAAAAAGCTTTATTGATACAATCTATCCTCAAAATCCATCATTAATTGATAGCGAAGCATGGGATACAATGTTTGCCACATTTACGCTTGAATGTAGTCAAACAAAAGTTGAGATTCAAAGAAAAGGCAATAAAGAAATAAAAATATTTGAAATTACATCAAATGGCAATACTCAAAACGAAGATACATACCCTTTGAGTTTCAATCCGGGGAGTTTGTCCGTTAACTGTCTTTCTAAGTTGCACGGACTTTTTAATAAAGATACATTTGCAATCCTTTGTTATATCCCTTCACCGCTTGATACACAATACTACAGCAAAGATTTTTCTGACAGCATGAAATCAGTTCTTTTGTTAGATAGATCATTATATTATTATGCCTTTTCCAGGTTGTTTACTGATACGATAAACAAAACAGGCAATTATCAGGCTCATGTGCTGGCAGAGATTCAGAACAAAATAAAACATTGCAAAACAAAACTTGATTTACTGCAACTTAAGGAACAGAAACAGAAAAAACATCGTGCAGAAATACAGGAAGTTAATGAAAGAATTACGTCATATACCAATGACATTAATGAACTTCGGAAAAAGATAGAAGCCTGTAATAGATATATGGATACACTGGTTGCTATTGATAATGTTAAAAAGCAGATAGCGGATGTTAATGGTCAGATAGAAGCTCTTGAAGAAAAATTAGAAACTATAGAAAAATATACAAAACTGATAGCCAGCAAATATCCCCAGTTTAAAGACTTTTCCTCGGAAAAGAGGAACAATATTCATGCAATGCAAAACATTTACCGGCAGATACAGGCTATTTCTGAAGAGATAGAAACTATTATCTTTGGACAGGAAAGCAAAAATCATGCACTTGCACGTAACCTGCTCATTATTAATATTATACTTGCATTAGGGGTGCTATTTATATTTTTAAAACCAGTTTTTGGGATAACCTCTATACATCGCTGGCTACTGGTAAGTTTATTAATTTTGATTCAGATATCAAGTATAGGATATTACCTTATTTATGTAATGATGCATTCGTTTAAAAAAATAGTCTTGCCGTTACAGCAACAAAAAGAAACATATCAGATTAAATTAGAGACATTGCTGAATCAGAATGGCATATCACTGGATGGGATAACCATCGATGAAATATATGAATTTCTGTTGCAGTATTTTGAAGAATATAATGAATATAATGAAAAGCAGATAGACCTTTTGACGATACAGAAAGAAATTGATGAGAGTACTTCAATTGATATTCTTGCAGAGGAAAAAAGAAAGCTTGAAAGCAATGTAAAGATGTTGAGTGACGAGCTTCATAACCTGCAAGAAGATATTGGAATAGCAATAGAATCTGCAGAGCATTGTATGACAATAAAAATGTGTTTGCACAATGAA
>Ga0209204_1001056_pt1 | contig 27430 bp, 25 predicted proteins | sample AD_JPNMR2_MetaG_FD_184425 | JGI IMG/M metagenome (GOLD analysis project Ga0209204, IMG submission 184425) | Active sludge microbial communities of municipal wastewater-treating anaerobic digesters from Japan - AD_JPNMR2_MetaG (SPAdes) (version 2) | ecosystem: Engineered > Bioreactor > Anaerobic...
CCTTCTATTTTATATTTTACTAATATTACTCTTTAACATATATCGTTGATATTTGTTAAGAGTTATCTTAAGGGGATACCATGTATTTTTATTAATCATTCTACTGATTTAAGTATTAATCTGGTATCACTCATAACTAAAAAAGTAGTAAAAAAGATTAATAATGCACATAAGGATATTATATATAGGGTTATTTATTCGCCAGATGGTAAATATATTGTTACCTCTTCTTTTGATGGATCTATAAAATTATGGACAAAAGATCTTAAATTTATCAAGGTTATTAAGGATGTCTCAAATATTTTTAGTACTTTTGAATATCATGTTGCCCAGATGGCTTTTTTAGATAATAATACCTTGATATGTGGTGGCTCTTATTCTGAACTTTATGATAATTTCTGGTATAGGCCTATTTTTAAGATAAATATTCTTACTGGCAAAGAGGAAAAAGCCTATTTTCATACAAATACTATTTTGAGTATTGCTATTTCAAAAGATAAAAAGACAATAGTAAGTTCTGGAGGAGATAATAGTGATTTTTTTATTTATGATACAGATCTAAATTTAAAACATTCTATAACAGGTAAAGGTAATGCTGTTTTTGCAGTTGGGTTTAGTTATGATGGTGATAAGATATTTTTTGGTAATACTAACTATGATACTCCCTATAAAGGGAAAAATCCAATAGAGAGATCTTTTTCTTTAATAAATAAAAGAGTTGAAAAATATAGTAATGAGAAATATAAAAATATAAAATTAACTCATAATAATATTACATTAAAAAAGAGTGAGTATGCCTATGATAATAGACTATTTGTAGGCGATAAGACTTTCACTCTACCAAAGATAAATGATTCTGTTACTGTTTTTAGTTTTACTGATGATGGGAAGTATATAATTGTTGGTGGGCATTATGGCTTTTATAAACTTGACAGTAAGACATTAGAAATTAAAAACGAATTTATTGGACATAATTCATCTATATGGTCTATTGCAATTTCTCCAGATAATAAATTCCTTCTTTCAGGTAGTGCTGATCAAACCATGAAGATATGGGATATAGAGTCTGGTAACCTTTTATGTTCTATATTTATTGGTTCTGATAATGAATGGATAATGTGGACAGAGAATGGTTATTATAATGCCAGTGTGAATGGGGATAAGTATATAGGATTTCATATAAATCAAGGACTTTTCAAAGAGGCTCTTTTTTATGGTTCTGATAGATTTTATACCCAATTATATAAGCCAGATGTGGTTGAGAATATTTTTATCACAAGAGATGAGAAAAAGGCTTTAGAGTTATCACAATCAAAAGATAGTTCTATTAGTAAAAATTATGATAATATAAGAGATGTTTATCCGCCAGTTATAGAGATGATTTCTCCAGTAGAATTATTTATAAAAGTAAAGGAACCGAAAATTGTCTTAAAATATACTGTTGATAACAAATCTAATTATCCTGTTGAATCAGTAACAATTCTTTTGAATGGAAGAGTTTATACTACAATAGATTTATCCAGTCAGAATAGTCTTTCAAAAATAAATTTAGAGACAGTTGTAGAATTAACTGATAAAACTTCTTTAATAGCAATTACTGCAAAGAATAAATTTTCAGTTAGTAACCCTGTAATATTATCAGTTGAAATGGAGATACCAAAAAGAGAGGATGTATACTACAAGCCAGATCTATATGTTTTATCAATAGGGGTTTCTAAATATAAAAATCAGGAACTCAATCTTAATTTTGCCGATAAAGATGCAATGGCAGTAGTTGATGCCTTCTTATCTCAGAAAGGAAAACTGTATAATGATGTAAAGTATAAGTTGATGATAAATGGCGATGCTAATAGAGATAACATTCTCAATGGGCTTGATTGGATCTATAAATCAGTTACTCAAAAAGATGTTGCTGTCATATTTGTTGCTGGCCACGGGATTAACGATGATCTTGGTGTATTTTACTTTTTAAATCATGAGGCTGATATAGATAATCTCAGGAGAACTGCGGTAAAATGGAGTGATTTTAAAGATATTGTGGTAAACCTACCTTCTAAAGTCCTGTTTTTAGTTGATACCTGTCATTCTGGTAATATTATGGGTTCAAGAAGAGGCATTAATGATTTTACAAAGGCAATAAAAGATATTATAAATTCTGGTACTGGACAGGTTATTATGACTGCGACTACTGGTAATTCCTATTCTTATGAGGATGAAAGTTGGGGTCATGGAGCATTTACATTGTCACTTATAAATGGACTTGTTAAGGGAGAGGCTGATTATAATAAAGACAATATCATAACAATAAAAGAGTTAGATCTTTTTGTTACGACTAATGTGAGTAAAATAACAGAGGGATTGCAAAAGCCTACTACAATAATACCAGAATCTGTTCCGGACTTTCCAGTAAGCGTAAAATAGTATTACTTCTATAAAAATTTGAATAATTTATTTTATCTTAGGTTTGTCATAGATATGACAAACCTGATGCTAAAAGTTAAAATTTAGTCTTAAATAGATAAAATATAAAATAATTTTAATAATGAGAAAAACAATGCTTTTCTATTTATCTATAGTTATAGTATATATGATTTGTTGCCTTATTCCTTCTTAAATAATCAATATACTCTCTTATAAAGTCCTGATCATCCAAACTTATCTCTTTATAAGAGACTCCGGCTTTATTGATATTGATGTGTTTAACTTCTGCTTTTACTTTTTTTACTTTATAGGGAATTGTTCTTTCAAATATAAGGAGTATTTCATCACCAATATCAAGAATTTGAGGAATCTTTAATAACATACCACCTTCTGATATGTTTAAGATCTGACATCTTGCCTCAACACTATTGTAGGCGTATTTAAAGTCAGCATTAATATTATACCTTGGATACTTTCTTAAATCTTTTTCAAAAGCCATAGATCCCACCCTCTAAAAATAATTTTAAATATTATTATATAACATATTATATAATAATTCAACTATTTTTTAGTATATTATTTAGAATAATTTGAATTTTTGAGGTATTTTGAATAATTTTTATTCTACAAAAGAATCTTTTGTAATACCTTCAAATCTTGTGAATTTTTTATGAAAAAGCATCTTAAAACTACCCTGTGGACCATTTCTATTTTTACCAACAGTTATGACTCTAATATCAACATCTTTTTTGGCAGCATCTTCTTCTTTTTCACCTTCTGTTTTTTCTTTATCTTTATGAATGAATATTATAATATCAGCATCCTGTTCTATGGAGCCAGAGTCTTTTAAATCAGACATTTTTGGTGGGCTATCTTCTCCCCTTGTCTCTACGTTTCTATTTAATTGTGCAAGAGCAATTACTGGAATATTTAGCTGCCTTGCCAATGACTTTAGAGATCTAGAAATGTATGCTATCTGTTCATGTCTTGGAGTACTCTTTGATATTTCGTCCCCTACAGTTAGTAACTGTAAATAATCTATTATTAAAAGTTCAATTTTATAATCTTTTGCCATTTTTCTTGCTTTACTTCTCAATTCAAGTATAGGAATATTTGGGGTATCGTCAAAAACTATTGTAACTTCATAGAGTTTCTCAGCTGCTTTTACAAGAAAATCCTCCTCCTGTTTTGTGTAAATATTTTTTAAGACTCTTTCCTGACTTACCCTTGCTTCAGAACATAACATTCTTCTTATAAGATGGCTTATATTCATTTCACTTGAAAAAAATCCAACTCTTTTTCCTAAAAAAGCCGCATTGGTCGCAATGTTTAAGGCAAAAGCAGTCTTTCCCATACTGGGTCTTGCTGCAATTACTATTAATTCAGAATTTTGGAAACCATCGGTTAACTCATCAAGATTTGTAAAACCACTTGGCACACCAGAATATGTCCCCATTTTTCTTGATTTATTTGCCATTATTTTTTTAAATTCTTCTGTAATTGCATCTCTTATATGAGAAATACTTGTTGTATATAGATCCTGATTTATATCGAATATTTTTTTTTCAGATTCATCGATAAGATCTTTTATATTTGTCGAGGGATCAAGAGATTTTGCTAAAATATCCTGAGAAATTCTAATAAGATCTCTTGCCATTGATTTTGCTTTAACTATCTCTGCATAATATTTTGCATTAGCACTTGTTGGAACTCTATCAAGAATAGAAGAGATATAGGAAGCACCACCAGCCTTTTCGTATATATTTAACTTTTTAAGCATTTCTGTTAGCGTTATAAGATCAACTGGTTTTGCCTCTTTTTTTAATTCTTCTATGCCATAAAAAATAGCCTGATTTCTCTCATCATAAAAATCTGCTATACCTATTTTCTGTTCTATCAGGTCATCAAAAATCTTAGAATCGATCAAAAGAGATGCAAGTAGATTGATTTCTGCTTCAAGATTGTGAGGTAAAACTTTTTCTATTTTATTATCCATAAATATTCCTTACCTATTAAAAAAAAAAAAATAACCTACGATAATATACCAAAAATTTTAGAACATCATCTTTTTAGTTCTGACAATGATCTTATAAAAGCCGTTTTTGGTTTTTATCGTAGGTTTACTACTTTAATTAGATCTTAATCTTTATTATCTTCTGATTCAACTTTTTCAGAATCGCTTTCATTTTTTATTTCAAAATTCTCCTGCTGAAAATTTCTTCTTTTCTTAAAACCTTTTTGTCTCTGTGGCTGCTGTTTTTTCTCTTCATATTTTGGAATAATTTCCATCTCTATTGTTGCTGATATATCCTGATAAATATGTATATATGCCTTATATGTTCCAGCAACTTTTATATGATCTCTAATCTCTATCTTCTTTTTGTCAATATTAAAACCTAATTTTTGAAGTTCTTCTTCAACTTGAGAAGTTGTAACTGTTCCGTATAATCTCCCTTTTTCACCAGCCTGAATTGATATTGATATCTTTACATTATCCAATTTTTCTTTTAATTCTTTTGCATTTTCTTTTTTTGCAAGTCTCTTTTTTTCAATTATATCTTTCTGTTTCTCAAGTGCATTTCTATTTTTTAAAGAATAATCAACGGCAAACCCTTTAGGAAATAAAAAATTTCTGGCATATCCAGCTTTTACTACTTTAACATCTCCTTCTTCTCCTAAATTAGGGACATCTTTTTTAAGAATTACTTTTATTGTAGCCATAATCAACCTCCAGTTATTTTTTTTTAAATCAGTTATTTTTTTAAATAAGGTAATAATGCTATTGCTCTTGCTATTTTTATCTGTTCTGCAACTTTTCTTTGATGTTTTGAACAATTACCAGTTATTCTTTTTGGTAATATTTTCCCACCTTCTGTGACAAATCTTCTCAAAGTATCAACATCTTTATAATCGATCTTTAAATTTTTATCGTTGCAAAATCTACAAACCTTCTTCTTTAAATAGATCTTTTTTCTTTGACTTCCATCATCTTTTGTATCTAAAAATTCGTTATCTTTAATATTATCACTCATAATTTTACTCCTTTTTCTATTAAAATTTTATTATTTAAATTTAAATTAAAAATTTAAAAAGGGATATCATCATCCCCACCATTAAAAGTATCGTCTGAGAAACCTGGATCATAACTATCTTCAATACCATTTGAGTTACCAATATCATCAAACGGATTATTTATATTTCCATTTTCTTGCTGTTTGGAATTAGAGGATACTTTATTTTGAAATTGTGAAATTGTCTCAGCATTAGACGATACAGGTGTTAAGAATTGAACAGAATTTGCTATAATTTCTACTTTTGAAAGAGTCTTATTAGTGGTAGGGTCGGTCCATCTATTCTGCCTTAAATGTCCTTCTACTGCTACAAGACTTCCTTTTTTAAGATATTTTTCACAATTAATGGCTTGATTTCCCCAGACAGTAAGATCAAAATAATTTACATAATTTTTTCTTTCATTATTTTGCATATAACTTGTATTGTTTGCTATTGAAAATTTTGCAATTGGAATTCCATTTGTAGTATATTTTAATTCTGGCTTCTGGACCAATCTGCCTATTATTACCACTGAGTTTAAATCTCTTACTGACATATTAGGCTTCCTGTTTTAAAATTAGATAACGCAGAATAGGCTTATACAACTTAAAATCTTTATTTATTTTTGCAAGATTTGCCTGCTCTGTCTTGATATTAAAGAGGTAATAGTGGCCTCTCTTTTTTTTCTCAATAGGATAGGCAAGATCTCTCATCCCATAATCCTTTTCGTTTATAATTTCTACATTATGGGATTGAAAAAAATTCTTAACATGCTCAAGTCCTTCTGTTAAGCCTTTTTCTTCTGTGTTGTAAATAATCATTAATTCATAGTTTCTCATAATTCCTCCTTTTGGACTAAATTTACTCTTCTTATTTTAGGGTTAATACTCTTTGTATTAACCAAGAAGGTGAAAGTAACTATATCATAAATAATGATTTTTGTCAAAAAAAATTGAGATTTAGTGCGTTAAGAAAATTAAAATGAACAGACTCCTCCTAATGGCATATTTTTTTTAGAGATATACGAGAGTAGAAATTTAAAAAAGCCTTGCTTTTTACAAAAATTTTATCTCCAGAAGTCGAAATTTTGAGTCAAAAGTAAGCATGAAATACTGGTCGGGATGGGGAGCGCGACGGATATCAGGCGGCATCACCTTCCCCTTATCCTTTTTCACAACCACAGCCTTTCTTACTCTTAATTCTTCAAGTTTATTTTTTAGCATTTCAATTTTCTTTTTAAACTCTTCTTCTCCAAAAGTTTCAATACCAAGAAAATATTCCTCCAGTATCTCTCTTACAAGCACAGCCATACTGAAAGTATTCAAATGGCTATGAATTAATTTCAACTGGTTATACAACTTTTTAGTAAGATATACTCTTACTCTATGTGTTGCACATACTATTGGATAGTCTTTTTCCCTTCTTTTTTCTTTGAGATGTTTTTTTTCAAGAATAGGAATAATCTTTTCAAAGATTTCCCTCATTAAAGCAGAAAGGGATATAGATTTCTTTTTTGCTAAATTTTTAATGTTATCTAATAAATTTTTATTCAGAACAAAATCAAACTTTTTCATTGTATCCTCCATAAAAATTGTTTTCTATATATTAATCACAAAATTTTTAAGAAAATCCTTTACAACTTTGAATAAAATTTTATAAAAAATCTAAAAAAATCTGGTATGTTTTTAAAAATATGATATAATGTTGCGATTGAAATTTTTAGGATGTGAAAATGAATAAAAAGAAACCAGAAGATTTTTATGAACTTTACAATAAAATAACAGATGAACTATCAAAAGTCGTAAAGGGACAAAAAGAAGTAATAAAATTTGTTGTTATTGCTCTTCTTACTGATGGACATATATTATTAGAGGGATTTCCTGGCTTAGGAAAGACATTAATTGCAAATGCTTTGAGTAGAATAATTTCTGCTAATTTTAAAAGAATTCAGTTTACACCAGATTTAATGCCATCAGATATTATTGGGACTACTATTTTTAATTATGAAAGAAATGAGTTTATTGTAAAAAAAGGCCCTGTTTTTACTAATTTTTTACTTGCTGATGAGATAAATAGAACTCCTCCAAAGACTCAGTCTGCTTTACTTGAAGCAATGCAGGAGAGGCAGGTTACTATTGATGGTAATATTTATAAATTGGAAGAGCCTTTTATAACAATTGCTACACAGAATCCAGTAGAACTCGAAGGGACATATCCGTTGCCAGAGGCACAACTTGATAGATTTATGTTTAAGATTCTTATTGATTATCCCTCTATTGAAGAGGAGAAAGAGATTTTATTAATGCACAGAGATGGATTTAATTCTGGAAGGCTTGATTTAACAGATTTGAATATAGTATGTAGTAGAGAGGATTTTATTCAATATAAGAATTCACTTGATAGTATAAATGTTGACGAAAAGATAATAAATTATATTATGGAAATAATCGATGCGAGTAGAAAAGACTCAAATATTGAAGTTGGAGCATCACCGAGGGGATCTATATATCTTTTAAAGTCAGCAAGGGCAATTGCATCTATAAATGGAAGGGATTTTGTTGTGCCAGATGATGTCAGGGAGTCAACTTATCCAGTATTAAGACACAGAATTATCCTACAACCAGAAGCAGAAATCGAAGGACATAAACCAGATGATTTTATTGACTCAATTTTAGATAGAGTAAAAGTACCGAGATGAAGATATCTTTTTATCCAACAAGAGTTTTTGCATTACTATTTATTATTCCGCTTGTTTTTGCCATATTGAATTTTTATTCAAAAATATTTATTTATATTACCATTATTTCAGATATTTTAATCCTCTTAATTGGATTTATTGATATTTTAGTTTCTCCTTCTTATAAAAAAGTAGATATATTTGTTGAAGATGTTTATTATTTTAATATTAATTCGTATAATTTACTAAAGGTAATTTTTACAAATAAAAATAATTCAAATGTAAGATTTTTTATAAAATTTGATCTTGATATATCTTTTGATAGAGATTATTCAAATGATATTTTTTTAATTGAAAAAGATCAAACAAAAGAGAAGTTTATTAAAATATTTTCAAAAAGAAGAGGTGAATTTCAAGTCAATTATATATTTTTAAAAGGTTTTTCTTTATTCAGATTTTTTAATATTTATATAAGAGAGAATAGAAATTTTAAGATAATAGTATTGCCTTATGTATCAAAAGTTAATCAATCATTTAGACTATTACAAAGGAGAATATATATTGAAGAGGGGTTAAACTTAAACAGAGAGATTGGGGATGGAAATGATTTTGAAATGTTAAAAGAATATACAAAAGATGATCCATACAATAGAATCGAGTGGAAGGCAACAGCAAGATTGAGAAAACCAGTGACAAAAATTTATAGAATGAATAATTCTTTAGATATAATTTTACTAATTGATTGTGGTCGTATTATGTCAACAGAGGTAAAGAATCTTTCCCTTCTTGATTATGCGATTAATTCTTCTTTATTATTATCTTATGCTTCTGTTAAGAATAACGATACTCTTTCTATTATCTGTTTCTCAAATGATATTAAGAGATATATCCCTCATATAAAAGATAGAAAAGATTTTAATAGTTTAAGAAATATACTTGCCACTATTAATTATGACTTTTTTGAGCCAGATTATAAGCAGGCTTTTATATTTTTAAGTAATAATATAAGAAAAAGATCTTTGATAATATTTTTTACAGATATTATAGATGATTCAAATATAAATATCTTTAAAGAGTCATTTTCTCTGTTATTAAAAAGGCATTTTGTTTTACTTATTTTATTGCAGGATAAGAATCTATTTGAGATAGGGGAGAGTATCCCTTTTAAAGAGGATGATATTTATAAAAAGAGTGCTGCTGCTGATATGATTTTAAAGAGAGAAAGAACAATAGAGATGCTAAAAAAACTTGGTATAGATATTCTTGATATTTTTCCAGAAGAATTGAATGTTGAATTATTAAATAAATATATAAACATTAAAAATAAAAGTTAAAAAGAGTTGATTTTTTTAAAAAAATATTTTATATACAGATAAAATTTCTAAGATTATATTGCCCTATTAGGGATAAATACTTTTAATAAAGGGGAATTTATGGGAAAAGGGGATTTGAGAACAAGAAGAGGTAAAATTTATAGAGGAACATTTGGAAAGACAAGGCCTAAAAAAAAGAATATAAATAAAACAAAGGCTACAACTTCAACTAAAAAATAAAATATATACATTTTTTATTATCTATTTAAAATGTGATTTATTTAGGGGGATATCTCTTTTAAAGAACAACTGCTTTTTAATAGGAGAGGAGAAATTTAATCTAAAATTTTAGAACAAAGTTATATTTTAAACTTTTGACAAAATTAAAAATTTTATGTATATATTCGATTATGAAAGATTTACAAAATCTAAATTATATCTTTGTAAAGCAATTTTATCTTTCTTTACTAAAAGCAGAGAAATTAAAATTAGGTAAAAACAATATTAATAATTTTAAGATTCTAAAGTACTGTCTAAAAAGAATAAGATTTAACATTAAAAATAATTTTTCCTTGATATTAAATAAAAAATTTAAAAAATTAAGAAAAAGAATTAAGATATTCGAACAAATAATAGATAAATTTTTGTCTTTTGAAATTTTAATAAAAAATTTTTATAATATAAAAGAAAATTTGACATCTGATTATAAAAATTTTGAAGATATTTTACTCACCATACAACATAGTTTTTATTTTCAGAGAATAAATCTTTTAAAAAATTATGATTATTTAGAGTTAAAAAAAGGGCTTGTAGATTTTATATGGAGAATAAAGAATTCAAGAATAACTAAAAAAGATTTAAAAAAGGTATTTCTAAAATTCGAGAAAAAAATGAGTGGCTTTTATACAATAGTAAATATCATTAAAGAAAATTGCAATAACGAAAATATTAAATTGTTAAGAAAGTCATTTATTCAGATAAGGTATTTTATTGAATATTTCTTTTTTATATTTAAAATAAAATATACTGATTCGGTTAAACTTGCCAATTTTAACAATATCCTTTCAAGAATCAAGAATATCGACTTAATAATAGAGGAATTAACAAAAATAGCAAATGAAACTAATAAGAGTAATGTATTAGGAAGTATTGCAGAGCTTAAAGATTATCATATTATTAAAAAGAAAAATTGCATTGAGATCTTGAATAAAGAAATTTTTGAAAAGGATTTTCTAAAAAAACTTACACGAATAATAGATGGTATTAAAGAAAACTTTGTAATTTTTTAAAAAAAATCTTGACTTTTTTTGTTTATTTTTTTATAGATTTATACGGAGAAGTTTTGTTTTTTAAGAAATCTATCTATTTACAATCTGTTGACTCTACAAATATCTATCTAAAAAAGTGTGAAAAAGAGGATAGAATTGTCGTATGGACATATAATCAGACTGCTGGAAGAGGGAGAGAAAATAGAAAATGGATAGATTTTAAGGATAAAAATCTGGCTTTGTCTGTTCTGTTTGAACCAACAGAACCTTTCAATATAAATTGGTATATTGCCGCTACTTCATTATCTCTTATAGATACTCTTGATTATTATGGTATCAGAGAGAGATGGATAAAGTGGCCAAATGATGTCTATATTAATGGAAAAAAGTTAGCCGGCATATTAGCAGAATCAGTGTGGAATGGCAATAGAATAGATAGGCTTATTATAGGTATAGGTATAAATGTAAATACAGAAAAAGAGGAGATAGCCTTAATAGATAAAAAGGCGACCTCTGTTGCTATTGAAAAGGGTAGTAAAATAGATATAAAGGAGTGGACAGAGAGATTTATACAAAATTTATCATATAGATTTGAAATACTTTTGGAGCAAAATAGAATAGATAAAATAAAAGAGGATTGGCTTAAAGAAAGTAAAATTATCGGTAAAAAGGTAGAATGGATAGATATTAACAAAAATGTAAGAGAGGGAATTGTTGAAGATATTGATAATGATGGTTTTTTGGTCTTAAAAATAGGTAATGATATAATTAAAGTAATGTCTGGGGACATTGCTTTAAAAGATTTTTATAAAAATAAATAATATAAATAATTATGGAGGTTAAAATTATGTTAGATCCTACATTCAAACTTTTAAGTGAAGCATTTGTGGTAATGATAATGGGAATGGGAGTAGTATTTTCTTTTTTAATAGTACTCATTATATTTATATCTATTTCAGGTTTTATTATTAGAGTATTTAAACTTGAAAAAGAGGAGAAAGTAGAGATTATACAAAAGTCAGATGATACTCAAGTTATAGCCGCAATTGTTGCTGCTATTAAAAGTAGGGTAAAGTAATATATTTTTATAGAAAAAATAAAATTTTAGTATATTAAGGAGATTTTTAAAATATGGCAAAAAAGAAGATTAAAATTACAGATTTAGTATTAAGAGATGCTCATCAATCTCTTTTAGCAACAAGAATGTTAACATCAGATATGTTACCAATTGCTGACAAATTAGATAAAGTTGGCTTCTGGTCGTTAGAAAGCTGGGGTGGTGCAACATTTGATTCTTGTATAAGATTTTTAAATGAAGATCCATGGGAAAGAATAAGGCAACTCAAAAAGGCAATGCCAAATACTCCGATGCAGATGTTATTAAGAGGTCAGAATCTTTTGGGTTATAGAAACTATGCTGATGATGTTGTTGATAAATTTGTTGAAAGAGCAGCAGCAAATGGAGTTGATGTATTTAGAATTTTTGATGCCTTGAATGATCCAAGAAATCTTGAAAGATCTGTAAAGGCTGTTAAAAAGGCAAAAAAGCATGCTCAGGCCACAATTAGTTATGCGACAACACCATATCACACAATTCAGAAATATGTTGAACTTGCAAAAGAATTTGAAAAAATGGGAGTTGATTCTATCTGTATTAAAGATATGGCGGGGCTTTTAAAACCTTATGAGGCTTATGAACTTGTTAAGGCTTTAAAAAATGTGGTAAATGTCCCAATAAGTGTTCACTCTCATGCTACAACTGGTATGTCTGTTGCTACTCTTGTAAAGGCAGTTGAAGCTGGAGCAGATATGATTGATACAACAATCTCATCATTGGCAATGGGGACAAGTCATTCTCCAACAGAGACAATGGTAGAGATATTAAAAGATACTGATTGGGATACAGAACTTGATATAAAATTACTCGTTGAAATTGCGGCATATTTTAGAGAGGTAAGAAAGAAATATAAGAAATTTGAATCCTCATTCTTAGGTGCTGATACAAGAATTTTGGTGGCTCAGGTTCCGGGTGGAATGTTATCAAATCTTGAAAGCCAATTAAAAGAGCAGAATGCTTTAAATAAATTAGATGATGTATTAAAAGAGATACCTATTGTTCAAAAGGATTTTGGTTATATCCCACTCGTAACACCTACTTCACAGATTGTAGGGACTCAGGCTGTGTTTAATGTTCTTTTTGGAAGATATGAAAGACTTACTGGTGAATCAAAAGACTTACTGGTTGGTAAATATGGGAAAACACCTGCGCCAGTAAATGAAGAGTTACAGAAGAAGGCTTTAAAAGAACTTAATATGGATAAACCAATAACAGTAAGGCCAGCAGATAATATTCCAAATGAACTTGATAAAATAGCAAAAGATTTAAAAGAAAAGATGGGCGGAAAAGATATGAATATAGATGATGTTCTTACTTATGCATTGTTCCCACAGATAGCAATTAATTTCTTTAATAATAGAGCAAATGGTCCTGTTAAGATTGAAGCTCCTGTGGAAACAAAGACAGAAGAGGCAAAAAAATCATCTGGTAAATATGTTGTTAATGTCAATGGCAAGAGTTATAAGGTTGCAGTAATCAACGAGGCAACAGTAAATATTGATGGGAAAGAATATAAGATCGATATTAAAGAGGGAGAAGAGTATACTTCACACCATGAAAAGAAAATAGAGGCTGGGGCAAAATTAATAGAGGCTCCTGTTGCTGGAACAGTTTTAAAATATACTAAAAATGATGATGATTATGTGAAAGAGGGCGAAACAATTATGATAATAGAGTCCATGAAGATGGAGCTTGAGATAAAATCAACGGCAGAAGGGAGAATTGAATATCTTGTTGATATAGGCGATAAATTGAGTTCTGGTCAAACTATTGCAGAAATTGTTAAATAAATTTTAATAAGGGGTTAACATATGATTAAAAAGAATGTTCCTTCAATATTTGTAAAAGTTATAGGGATTTTAGGGGTATCTATTATTTTATCTCTATTTATCTCAAAGTCTCTTGATATAAAAAAAGAAAAGGTAAATATCAGTAAGATAAAGACAACAAATACAGAGATAAAAATCAATACTCCTATTACAACTGATTCGAGTTCTGTAACTGAACAGGAGAAGCCAAAAGTAAAAAAGGATGTTGATGTAAATATTGTAAATTTTTTTGTAAATATTTTTAAGAGCACCGGTATTTATGCATTTATTACAGAAAAAGAGGAGGCAATAACTCCTGGTGGCGAGAAGATTTTTGTGTACGGATGGCAAAAATTGATAATGATAATCGTAGCATTGATAATAATCTATTTAGGTGCTGCAAAGAATTTTGAGCCTTTGTTACTAATACCAATAGGATTTGGTGCATTGTTTGTTAATATACCTTTTGCTGGTGCTTGGGTTGATAGTTCAGGTCATCCTGGTTTTCTTAAAATAATATATGATGCTGGTGTTGGAAATGAATTTTTCCCACTTATAATATTTATGGGAATAGGAGCAATGACAGACTTTGGGCCATTAATTGCAAATCCAAAGACAGCATTATTAGGTGCTGCTGCCCAATTTGGGGTATTTGGAACCCTTTTTGGAGCAATTGCTCTTAACTTTATACCAGGAATTAATTATACCTTACAGGATGCCTGTGCTATTTCAATCATAGGTGGGGCAGACGGCCCAACAACAATATATATTGCTGCAAAATTAGCTCCTCATTTACTCGGTTCAGTAGCTGTTGCAGCATATTCTTATATGGCACTGGTTCCAATTATTCAGCCACCAATAATGAAACTTTTAACAACCAAGAAAGAGAGAATGATAAAGATGAAACAGTTAAGGCCAGTAGGTAAATTAGAAAAAATAATGTTTCCAATGATAGTATTTGGATTAACAATATTATTATTACCTGCTGCTGCTCCACTTCTTGGTTCTTTAGCATTTGGTAATTTTATAAGAGAGGTTGGAATAGTAGAAAGACTATCAAAAACATTACAGAACGAATTAATGAATATAGTGAGTATTTTTTTAAGTTTGGGTGTAGGTTCACAGATGAGTGCCGATAAATTCATGCAATTTTCCACACTCGGTATAGTAGTACTTGGCCTTTTTGCCTTTGGACTTGCAACTGCTGCCGGAGTTATTGTTGCTAAAATAATGAATCTATTCTTAAAAGAGAAGATAAATCCATTAATTGGATCTGCTGGGGTTTCGGCAGTTCCTATGGCAGCAAGAGTTTCTAATAAGGTAGGGCTTGAAGCAGATCCGGGTAATTTTCTCATAATGCATGCAATGGGACCAAATGTTGCTGGTGTTATAGGAACAGCAGTTGCTGCTGGTGTTATGATAGCGGTTTTTATGTAATTAATTAAAAAGAACCTAATTAGTTAGGTTCTTTTTTTATAAAGAAAATAAAATATTTTATATATTAAGGAGAAAAAATATGAATGATAGTAGTATGACAAAAAACAAAAAGTTAATTAAGTGGGTTGAAGAGATGGCTAAAATGTGTCAACCAGATAAAGTTTACTGGTGTGACGGGAGTCAAGAAGAATATGATAGACTCTGTGAAGAACTTGTTAAATCTGGTACATTTATTAGACTTAATCCAGAAAAAAGGCCAAATAGTTTTCTTGCTTTCTCAGATCCAAGTGATGTAGCAAGAGTTGAAAATAGGACATTTATCTGTTCTAAAAAACAGGAAGATGCTGGTCCTACAAATAACTGGAAAGATCCAGATGAAATGAAACAAATTCTAACAAAACTTTATACTGGTTGTATGAAAGGTAGAACAATGTATGTTATACCTTACAGTATGGGTCCAATAGGATCACCGATTTCTCATATAGGTGTTGAGTTAACAGATTCTGCTTATGTTGTTGTCAATATGATGATAATGACAAGAGTAGGAAAGAAAGTTCTTGAAGCACTTGGAGAAAATGGTGAGTTTGTTCCCTGTTTACATAGTGTAGGTAAACCATTAAAACCAGGTGAAAAAGATGTTCCATGGCCATGTGAAACAAATATAGATAATAAATATATTGTTCATTTCCCAGAAGAAAAAATGATATGGTCATACGGAAGTGGTTATGGTGGAAATGCCTTACTCGGTAAAAAGTGTTTTGCATTGAGAATAGCCAGTGTTATGGCAAGAGAAGAGGGATGGCTTGCTGAGCATATGCTTATATTAGGTATTACTAATGAAAAGACTGGTGTAAAGAAATATATTGCAGCAGCATTCCCAAGTGCTTGTGGTAAGACAAATCTTGCAATGTTAATACCAACAATACCAGGATGGAAGGTAGAATGCGTTGGAGATGATATTGCCTGGATGAAATTTGGTAAGGATGGAAGATTGTATGCTATAAATCCAGAAAGTGGTTTCTTTGGAGTTGCTCCCGGAACTTCTATGAAATCAAATCCAAATGCAATGTTCTCTTTGACAAAAAATTGTATATTTACAAACTGTGCCTTAACAGAAGATGGGGATGTCTGGTGGGAAGAGATGACAGATACGCCACCAGCAAAATTAACAGATTGGCAGGGTAAGGAATGGACACCTACTTCTGGTACAAAAGCAGCACATCCAAATGCAAGATTTACAGCACCAGCAAGACAGTGTCCTGTAATTGATCCCAACTGGGAAGATCCACAAGGTGTTCCAATTTCAGCAATACTTTTTGGTGGAAGAAGATCAAGTGTTGTTCCTCTTGTTCATGAATCATTCTCCTGGAATCATGGGGTATTCCTTGGTTCAATAATGGCAAGTGAGATGACAGCAGCAGCAATAGGTGGTGCAGGCCAATTAAGAAGAGATCCTTTTGCAATGCTTCCTTTCTGTGGTTATCATATGGGAGATTATTTTAAACACTGGATAAATATTGCCAAAAATAAAGATAAGAACAAGTTACCAAAGATTTACTATGTTAACTGGTTTAGAAAAAATAAAGAGGGCAAATGGTTATGGCCTGGTTATGGAGAAAATAGTAGAGTCTTGGAATGGATCTTTGAAAGAACAGAGGGTACTGCAAAGGCAAAAGAGACTCCAATAGGAAATATTCCAACCGAAGATTCTTTGAATCTTAAAGGATTAAATATAAGTAAGGAGTTCCTTGAAGAGGTATTAAAAGTAGATGTCAATGAATGGAGAAATGAACTTCCAGGAATAAAAGAGCATTTTGAAAAATTTGGAGATAAACTTCCAAAAGAATTATGGGATGAATATGAGGCTTTAAAAAAGAGGTTGGGTTAAAATATTATTAAGAGGCTGTCTTATAGCAGCCTCTTTTTTATTCAGGAATTTATATATTTTTCAAGATTGGAAATTTGAGACTCAGAGCCAAATGTTATTAAGATATCCCCCTTTTCTAAAATAGTCTCTGAATCAGGATTATATTTATAAAACTGTTCGTTATATTTTTTTATAGCAAATATTAAAAGTCCTATTTCTCTATATATATTTGTATCTCTTAGACTCTTTCCTATAAATTTTGAATTTTCTTTTATAGCAATATCTCCAATATAAAATGTCTGATCTCCGTTTATTATATTTGTCTGTTCTATAAATTTAAATATATTTTTATTGGTTAATGAAAGAGCCAATCTCTCGCCAATTAAAGAATCTCCTGATATTACTTCATCTATTCCAATAGAATAAAATTTAGATATATTTTTTTCTTCTATTACATAACTTGCTATTGTTAAATCTGGATTTAATTTTTTTGCTGTTAATGCTATAAATAAATTTATAGCATCATCTCTGACACTTGCAACCAATCCTTTTGCATTTTTAATGCCAGCCTGTAATAAGATATTCTCATCTGTTGCATCACCAGTTATATAGAAAATATTTTTATTATTATTAAAATCTAGATGCGATAATATAATCTCTTTGATATCAATTATATCAATGAGAACTAATTTTTTGTTTAGTTTTAAAAGAGAAGAGACCACATTTTTACCAACTTTACCTATTCCACATATAATATAATGATTCTTTAATTTTGAAATTTTATCCAGCATCTTTTTATTACTCCTGTTATTTAAGATTATAAATTCAAGGATAATTGAACTAAAAATAGATAACGATAGAAAAAAACCTATAAAACCCAATAAAGAAAAAATAATTGTAAAGATTATTCCATTATGAGAAAGTGGCTTAACCTCTTTAAAACCAATGGTAGTAATTACTATTACTGTCATATAAAGACTTTCAAGAAATGTCCATTTTTCAATGAGTTGATACGATATTGTTCCAATAGTAAGTAAAGAAAAAATTGTGATAAGTATAATAGTTATTCTAATTTTACCCATTTCTTTTCTATTTTTATATCAAAATAATTTAAACTTTATAAGAGATAGAAAATATATTTTAAAATAAAATATAAATATCTATTGCAAAATAAAAAGAAATATAATATAATTAATTTAAAATTAGTTTCAATAAAATAGGAGGTTTTATGAAAAAAACAATTATTTTATTCTTAATTTTCATTTTTTTCGTCGATTTAGTTTTTTCTCAAAATTTATCAAATGATGCTAAAGAAGCCAAGAAAATGATAGAAGAAGCAATAAGTTATTACAAAAAGTATGGTTTAGATAAATTAATAGAAGAGATTAATAATCCGAAGGGTATTTTTGTTAAAGGGGATTTATATCTATTTATGCACAATTTTGATGGCCTTATGCTTGCTCATGGATTAAATATTGCTTTGGTAGGTAAAAATGTAAGCGAATGGAAAGATACAGATGGAAAGGCTTTTGTTAAGGAATTCATAAAAACAGCAAAAGAAAAAGGTGAAGGTTGGGTTGATTATAAATGGCAAAATCCTGTTACAAAAAAGATAGAACCGAAGACAACTTTTATTAAAAGGTTAGATAAGAATTTAGAAATTTATATAGCATGCGGAATTTATAAAAAGAAATAAATTTTTATAATTTTTTAATATTTAAATTTAATTTATTTTCTCTTTTTTAAGGAGTAAAAATGAAGAAGCTAATTAATAGAGTATTAAATAATACCACAATAACAAAGAAAATATTAATTATTTTATTATCTTTTGTTATAATATTGACATCTATTGCTATAAGCAATCTCTTTTTGTCTGTAAGACAGAGTATAATATTAAAAAGACTTTTAGAAATAGATCTTCTTAAAAAAGAGAAAGATATAAAAAGATTAGATAAGGATTTATTAATATCTTCATTTAAAGTGAATCTGATTTTAAATTATATTGCAACCAATGTTGAGTATTCAAAAATTGAAGAGATTTCTCAAGAAATAAATGATATAATTTCTTCCTCTGAAAAATCATTAGATATTTTTTTAAATTCTAAAATTTATAATGAGAAAGAGGGAAAAATATTAAAAAATATTAAAGAACTATTTTCTTTATTTAAACAGGATACAATTACTGCAATTGATGTCTCGAGTAGTGGAGATTTAGGCGTTGCTGCTATTATTATTTATAATGTTAATGAAGATTATAAAAGAATTTCGACTGAATTAAACAAATTGTTAGAAATTATTCAAGATGAGATAAAATCTTTATCTAAAACCCATTCTCATTTAAATCAAGTTAAATCATTTATTTTTTTATTTTCTTTTGCAATAGCGGTTGTTTTAACATTTTTAGTAACTATTTTTATATATAGAAATTTAAAAGAGAGGATAAATTCATTTTCATCATATATGTATTCTCTATCAAATGGAGATTTTACAACTAAAATGAAAATCGAAGGTAAAGATGAGATAGCAATTATTCTATCACTCATTGAAGAATTAAGAAAATCTCTTATGAATACTCTTTTAATTATTAAACAAATTTCAAATAAAAACTTACAAAATATGATTAGCATAAGTGAAAAAATGGACAATGAAGAGATAATGACAAAAGAGATAACAGAAGAGATAAAAATTATTAATTCAAGAATCATAGATCAATCTGCCATAGTATCAGAGGTTTCTTCAACAATAGAAGAGATTACAAGGACAATTGAGAGTCAGGATATAAAAATAAGTTCTCAATCAACAAGTGTATCTCAGAGTTCTTCTAGTATTCAGGAGATGATTGCAAATATTCAGTCAATAACTAATAATTTAAATACAAATGCTCTTGAGTTTAACAAATTAGAGGATCTTGTTAAGATTGGAGAAAATAATTTTAAGCAGTTGAATGAAAATATTACCGAATTACATAAAATGGCTGAAAGTGTTCTTGAGGCAAATAACATAATAAAAAACATAGCAAGCCAGACAAACATATTGGCGATGAATGCAAGTATAGAGGCAGCCCATGCAGGAGAGTATGGAAAGGGTTTTAGTGTTGTTGCTGATGAGATAAGAAACCTTGCAGAAAACTCGAGTGCACAGACAAAATCAATTTCAGAGAATATTAATAAATTAAGAAATTTTATTAATCAAACATTGAGTATTTCCACTCTACTTGGAAACTCATTTGAGAATATCGTAAAATCTGTTAAATTAGTTTCAAACATGGAGGCAGAGATTAAACATTCGATAGAAGAGCAGGCAAGCGGTAGCAGTCAGATATTAGAGGCATTGACAAATATTGTTCAGATAACAGATGAAATTAATACAGGTTCAAAAGAGATGCTTAATGGAAGTAAGGCTATTTTAGATGAGATAATAAGGCTTGTTAACATAACAGAAAATGTAAGAGATTCATCTTCAAAGATTACTGATAAAATCGAGAAGATAAATGAAATGATTGGAGTTTCTTCTGGATTGGTAAAAGATGGTATTAATGATTCACAGGAGATGAATGATAAGATCTCTTTTTTTAAGATAGAAGAATAGAATAACATTTTTTAATTTTGTTTTTTTATAATGGTAATTCTGCTAATATAAAATAACAGGTGGATATCTCTTTTCTTTTATTATTCAGTGAGACAGATATTTAGATTTAACAATACAAACTATCGTATATTTAACCAGCATAAAAAAGTTGGTTATATATTGCTACCTGCGAATGGGGGGAGTTGAACCCCCATACCTTACGGCACTAGATCCTAAGTCTAGCGTGTCTGCCAGTTCCACCACATTCGCTTATCTCTATAATTGAGCCGTAAAGGGATCGAACCTTTGACCCGCAGATTAAGAGTCTGCTGCTCTACCAGCTGAGCTAACGGCCCTTATATTTAACATTATTTTCACGCGTCCGGCAGGACTCGAACCTGCGACCCTCGGATTCGAAGTCCGGTACTCTATCCATCTGAGCTACGAACGCCCTTTTTCTCTAAATGGGTGAACGACGGGATTTGAACCCGCGACAACCAGTTCCACAGACTGGCGCTCTACCGCTGAACTACGTTCACCATAATAAAAAATTGCGTCAGCCACGACTCGAACGCGGGACCCACAGCTTAGAAGGCTGTTGCTCTATCCACCTGAGCTACTGACGCTTTTATTTTTAATCGGGATGGAGGGATTTGAACCCCCGATTTACTGCTCCCAAAGCAGTCGCCTTGAACCGGACTAGGCCACATCCCGTATTTGAGAGACTATTTATCAAAAAAAATAAATATTGTCAATAAAAAAAAGTAAAAATTGTGTCAAGGTGTCAAGGCGATTAATATATAGAAATATTTTTTTAGAAGCAAGAAGTTTTTTATGAATAAGACAATTTTAAATTGTAAAAATAATGATTACCATGAATTACATTTTGTAACTACTTCAAAGATGAAGGAAAAACTTTCAAAGATAGCAAAAAAAGAAAACATTTCTCTTTCTAAACTCATTTTTTATGTATTACAAAAGTTTTCTGATAGAGTGAAGAAAAGATACTGTTTTGGTCATGAGGATGAGAATGTTTACGAAAGAATAAATGCTGACGCCTCTATACATTTTTATTTACAGAAGGAGGATTATCGATTTTTAAAGAAAATCCATGCTGATCTAAATTTTTTCAGCATGGCAAAATTATTGAGATTTATTCTTCAGGTATTTATTGAGGAATATGAGAAAATGGGGATGCTTGGATTTGAGAAAAAATGCAGCCTTGTAACATTGTGGTTATGGTTGAAAGTGACAGGGGTAAAGAGGTGGGGAAAGAGCAGAGAATTGTCCCACTTTAAAGGGAATTTTACACCATTTTATAAAGCAATTTACAACGATTGCTACCAGGTAATAGGCTTTGAGACCTATTATTGATTGAATTTGTTTAAAATTCTACTCGAAAAATAAATAAGCCTGCTACCATATTTTCTCAAACAAAATTAACAATGGGATAATTATATCTTTTATCTGCCTAAAAATAAAATCGCACCAATTTTTAATTTTTTTTGACAAAAATAGTTTATTTTAATATATTTATATTTACAAGGATATATTTATGAACAAAAAGATGCTTTATGTTTTTATTTTTATGGTTACCTCTTTTCTTTTTTCTCAAAATTTTCCACAATTAACCGGTAGAGTTGTGGATAAAACTGGAACATTAACTAATTCACAGATAATCGACTTAGAATCAATACTTAAAAATTATGAAGAGAAAACCCAGCATCAGATGGTGGTTGTTATTATTCCTTCTCTTGAAGGATACCCTATTGAAGAATACTCTATTAAACTTGCGGAAAAATGGAAAATAGGAAGAAAAGATTTTGATGATGGTATAATAATTTTAGTCTCAATGGGTGATAGAAAAATAAGAATAGAAGTGGGATATGGGCTTGAATCAGAACTCACTGATGCAGAGAGTTTTTTAATAATCGAAAGAATAATTAAACCCGCATTTAGAAATGGTGATTATTACAGTGGTATAAAAAATGCCTTATATCAAATAATAAAAGAAACTGGTGGAGAACTGACTGAAAATAGATCTAATACAGATATTACCACATATAACTATAATTCTTATAAAAAAAATTATTATTTAAAACAAATAAGACATCCTTATTTAACATTTATATTAGGATTTATTTTCGCTATTTTTATTTCACTGATTTTTAAAAAAATTTCATCAAAAATAAATAAAATATTAGGTTTTATTTCTTGTTTTATTTTATCAATTATTGGATTCTTAATTGCTGGTTTTTTATTTCAGATATTATTTTTTTTGTTTTTATTTGCTTTTATGATTGGCTTATTTATTTTAAACTTTGGACATTCTATTATTATTGGCTCTTCTGGGAGTTATGATTCTGGTAGATTCTTTGGTGGCTGGAATGATTACTCCTCATCATCTGGCGGTTGGGGGGACTCAGATAGTGGATTTGACGGATTTTCTGGTGGCGGTGGAGACTTTGGGGGTGGCGGTGCATCAGGAGATTGGTAATCATATATTTTATTTTTAAATAAATCAAAATTCTAAAAATCATATCAAGGGAGAAAGAATGATAAAAGGTATAATAATTGCTGCTGGATATGGGACAAGATTTTTACCCGCAACAAAAACTGTTCCAAAAGAGATGTTTCCATTAATAGATAAACCTGCTATTGACTTTATAGTGGATGAATTTATTCAAGCCGGAATAAAAGATATCTTAATAGTAACAAGTAGAAGAAAAAAGATTCTTGAAGATTATTTTGATAGAGAAGTGGAATTAGAAACTATTTTTAAAAAAGAGAATGATGCAAAGAAACTTGATTTAATAAAACCGAGGGATATAGAAATATATTTTGTCAGACAAAAAGAAATGCTTGGAACAGGACATGCTATACTCATATGTAAAGATTTTATAGGAAATGATCCTTTTGTTGTGGCATATCCAGATGATCTTGTTTTTAGCAATCCACCATTGACTAAAAAAATGATAGATCTCTATGATAAAACAAAATGCTCTATTCTTGCTGTAGAAAATCTTGAAGGAGAAGATGTATCAAGATATGGGGTAATTGATTATGAATTAAAAGAGAATTTTTTAAGAGTAAAATCAATAATTGAAAAACCAGCAAAAGGTAAAGAACCAAGTAAAATGATCTCTATTGGAAGATATCTTTTTACCAAAGAATTACTCGATTATCTTATTGAAGATTATAAGTATCATCAAAAAGGGGAGTTTTATCATATAAATGCCATTAATAAACTTGCTAATACTGGAAAATTATTTGCCACTGAAATTTCTGGAGAAAGAGTGGATGTTGGTGATAAGATTGGATATTTAAATGGGATTATAAAGTATGCTTTAACAAGAGATGATTTAAAAGAGGAGGTTTTAAAAATTCTTAAAAATTACATTCCTAAAAATTGTTAAAATTAATTATTTTAGATTGAGAATAAATTTTTAAAAATATTTTTTAGAGAGTAAAAAAATATTTAATGCCAGTAAAATATCCTTTAAAAAAATTAAAATTTAAATTATATTTTTAAAAGGCTACCAGTAGTGGTAGCCTTTATTATAATTAATCATTTATTATCTTAATTATCTCACCCTTCTCATTCATCTCTATCTTCTGGCCTGCTGCAATTTTAGTGTTTACACCATTTACTGGTAATTCTACATTCTGGTTTACATATGCCCATTTTGCCTTACCATTTGAATGAATTGCAAAATACCTATCTGGTTTAAGAATAATACTCTTACCTGCAATTACAATAGCCGAAGGCTCTCCTATCATTACCATTGTAAGATTTTCATTCATATCAAAATTCATGGTTGCAAAACCTGTTGTATTACCTTTTACTATTACACTATATTCACCTATAGTAACAGCAGTATTTTTAGCAAGAATACCACTCATAACTTTTCCACCGCTCCAAAAGGCAAATCTTGATCCCTTCATAAAAGTGTAATTTACTCCTTTAATATTAAATGTATGTTCTTCAGCAAGAACTACCTGGGTTATTTCCCCTTTACCACTCGAAGAGAAGGAGATATCTGTCAATATACTACTTCCTTCTGCCTTACATTTTACAATATAATTTCCTATTTCAAAAGTATGATCATTCTTTAGATAACCACCGGCAATATAAAAAATATTTCCAGTAATACTTCTATCAAAATTCATCACTGTATTGCCTTTAAAAGTAATTGAATATTTTCCTATTTTTACAGTAACATCTGAAGCAAGAATAGCAGAAACAAGATATCCTTTTTCATCATTGAATTTTACTATCTCACCAGTTTTTAATGGTATGAAATTAGAATCAACAGTAATAGAGGTTGGTGAAACAAGAATTCCCTCTTTTTGAGACTTGATATATTTATTCTGTTTAATATCTCTTAATGTAAAAGCAATACCATTCAATTTAATAGTTTCAGTGTCTTCTGGTACTTTTGCAATTGTAGTTGTAGTAGAGGTCGTAGAGGACGAAGTTGTAGTTGTGGCTATCTCTTTTTTTACATAGTCAATCTTAATGGGCTTTGCATATTGTGGCATCTCTTTAATACTTCCATCACCACTGAGATATTGTTTTGTCTTTGTTTTGCCAGGAGTAAAATAAAAGGTATACTCAAGTTCTGAAACTTTTTTACCATCTGGTAGAATAATATTATAGGTTTTACGATCAGGTGATTCTAACATGTCAGAAATTTTTACCTTTATTTTCCCTGCAAAATTTTGATAAGAATTAAATTCAACACCTACCTTGCCGACACCCTTTATAATAGGCGAAGATGATGAACGAGGACCTATTATAAACATAACAAGTTCATCAGGCGGAATAGATCCTTCTGCTGTTATGATGTTTGCTTCAAATTCAATTGTCGTAGTCTCCTGCGAAGCAAGAGAAAATAGTAATAATAATACAAAAATTACTAAAAATATACTCTTTTTCATTTTTACCTCCTTCCTTAAAATTAAAATATTTAGTCTAATAAAAAAGACTCTTCGTAAAGAATATCTTTACGAAAAGTCCTTTATCTTGAAATCATCACTATTTTCAAATTCTTAATTAAAAATCATAAGAAGACTCAATAGTAGCACCGCTCTTTTTAGCAGAATCTATAGGGGTATATTTAGAACTCCCAGTTCTCTGGTTCCACCCTTTTTGTGTCCCCATAAAAGAGTTACTTCCTTCATCGTAATAGTAAGAACAAATTGCTAAGGAATCATACGGGCCAAAACATGGACAACCGTTTGTTTTGTTTGGACATGCTGAATAATTTGATTCACTGCTAACGTCGCATTTGTTATTATTATCCGCATCCCTCCAGAATACAATCTTTATATAATGGCCAGTTGAAGGAGAAAGGCTTGATGCATCGATTTTTAAAGAAAATTTTGCATCAGTGGTAGTCTCATTACCAAGATTTACGACATTACTTACTAATTTACTTGAAGTATTCATTATTAAACCGTCGCCAGTATAATAGGCAGCAAGTTTAATATTATCTGTTTTTGTTGTTGTAAATTTTGCTGTTCCAGAAATTGTCCATTTCTTGGTTAATTCTGGCTCTGGTTCTGGTGGACATGCTAATGAAAAAATAACAGTAAAAATAGTGATGATTCCTAAAAAAATTACTAAAAATCTCTTCATAAATAACCTCCTAATAAAAATTTCTTAATAATAAATAGAAATATTTATGCCATTCACTCTTTATTGTTATTATATTTTTTTTATAATAATTTTTAGATTTTTATGTCAATTTTTATTATTTTTTATAATATTTATTCTTATATTTATTTAATATTATAAAATTTTATTATATATTCTCTAATACTAAAAATAAAAAAAATCGTAATTTTTACGATTTTTTTCTTATTTTTTACACTCTATATTGACTTTTTCTAAAATTTCAAGTATATTTTTTATTAAAGATTTATTCTATTAAAAAGGTAGTATATGAAAATTTTACTTGTAGAAGATGATAAAACCTGTCGGGATCAGATAAAATGGTTTTTTATTAATAAATATTCTATTCTTGAAGCAGAGGATTATTCTTCCTGTTTTAAGCAATTATCTTCTAATAAAGATATTGAAATAGTTATTCTTGATCTATATTTGCCACCAGATACCACATCCTCTTCTGAGGGCTTTAAGATTCTTTATTCTTTAAAAGAGAATTATCCAGATATCTCTATTATTGTAATCACTGGTTCAGAAGATAAAAAAGATGCCATTAAAGCAATTAACGAAGAAATCACTGATTTTTTTGAAAAGCCACTTGATCTTGATATTCTTGATGTAGTTATCCAGAGAATATGTTATAAAAGATCTTTAAAAAAAGAAAAATTGGAAACAATAGAGGAAAAAATATTACCTTTTAAATTCTGTGATATTATCTATTGCTCTGAAAAAATGAAAGAAATTATTGAAAGGATAAAAACTATAGCATCAACAGAATTACCAGTATTAATAGAAGGCGAGAGTGGAACTGGTAAAGAATTAATAGCAAAAGCAATACACTATCAAAGCAAGAGAAAAGATTTTTCTTTTGTCCCTATAAATTGTAGTGCTATCCCGACTTCGCTAATTGAGAGTGAGTTATTTGGCCATTTAAAAGGCTCTTTTACAGGTGCTATTTGTGATAAGATTGGTAAGTTAGAAATCGCTGATAAGGGGACACTTTTTTTAGACGAAATTACTGAAATGGAAGATATTATGCAGGCTAAAATTTTAAGAGTTCTTGCTGATGGTTGTATTACTCCAGTAGGAAGCATAAAATCAAAAAAGGTTTCTTTCAGATTAATAAGTGCTACAAATAAAAATATAGAAAAATTGATAAGTGAGAATAAATTTAGAGAGGATTTTTTTTATAGAATTAATACTGTAAGAATAAAGGTGCCACCATTACGAGAG
>Ga0209204_1001076_pt1 | contig 27106 bp, 21 predicted proteins | sample AD_JPNMR2_MetaG_FD_184425 | JGI IMG/M metagenome (GOLD analysis project Ga0209204, IMG submission 184425) | Active sludge microbial communities of municipal wastewater-treating anaerobic digesters from Japan - AD_JPNMR2_MetaG (SPAdes) (version 2) | ecosystem: Engineered > Bioreactor > Anaerobic...
GCTCGAGGCAAGCCCGAAAAGGAATTCTGAATAGTTGACCTCAGGCAGGGGTGTTTTAATGGAAAAAAAACCCCGAATGAGTCCCGTGAGGTCCTCAATGGTATAAAACAGTCCTGCGCGGAAATCTTTGTGGCTGAGCGCTTCGCGCAAGTCGTCAATTGTCAAATATTGCAGTTCTCTTCTTATATTCAAGGAAAACGCCCGTGGCATGTCGGGGTCAAACAAGCGAGCAAGGAATACGGCATCATCCGGATCGGCGATGCGCACAACGGCATGTTCACCTACAATCATGAGTTACTCTCTTCCATTCTAAACAGGTTGATACTGGCCATTTTACATGACTCGCGGTCGGAAATCCTAATAAGGGGTATTGAATTTGATGGTATTTGCGCATATGAAGAAAAAACTTAAGTTTAGGATGCGTCTGAATGGCGCTCAGATTGCGGTTTTGGTGTAAGCAACCCCCGCACTACCCCTCTACTGAAAGAAAAATCACACTCACACACCCTCGCGTTTTTCGTAAGTCTTGTCGGAATAATTACCGAAAGGCCTAGCCGCATATTTTCTATTTTAAACCTTTATCGTCCGAGTATGATTTTCCTGTCTCCTATCCCGGTCTTGGTAAAGTGCACGATTTGATGTGTTTCATACTATTTCCTCCATTTTGCCGCCACCATTTAAAGGCTTATTCGTTCTTATCTGGAACATTTGTTGAACCCATGAAAACAAAAAATACCGGAGCCTTCTCTCTCGAAGGCTCCGGCATTGTCTTTTCCGCAGGAAGTTCTAAACGACTTCGTTCTTCTTGGCGAAAACGAATCTCGACCACGCAGACTGAAGATCATTTAAGAAATCACTCCACGCGTCGGCTTTTCGCTGCGATATCTTGCGGATGTGTTTCACCCTATCTCTCCACAAATGTTGCTAATGCTGTTCAATTATTAGCTGGCTGCGGGGGGGATGAAGCATGCAAGCAGAGCGTCAACAGCGGCCAGCACGGAATCGTAAGCACCGGTGATGGCGCTGACAAAATCCTCGATGCAGCCCGTGACCTTGGCAAACAGGTCAGTCTGTTCCTCTTGAGCTTTTGCTACAGTGATGCGGCTGATGTGTTTCATGTGTGTTTCTCCTTTTTTCGCTTAACTCTTTGCCTTTAAACCCATGAGCGTGTTGCCCTTTCGCAAACCCGCTCAATTATCCCCTTCTTTGCCCTACTTTACAACTCTCTATTTCAAACGTTACAAAAAAGCAACAAGCCTCTCATGAGGCAGCGGCTTTTTTGGTTTGAACTGCCTGAAGCACCGTTAACACCAGTTGAAGACTTGAAATGATGAAGGGCAGGTCTACATTGCTGCCGCTACTAGTGTTTGGCGCGATTTGCGCTTTTTGTATTGTCAACCTCTTGATATGATTCACGGTACACCAATCTCCTTTTGTTGCATATTGAGGCGTCAGTGTCACTGACCCGCAAGGCAACACTTGGCAAATATATCACGGGAAGCTTAAATTGTCAACTTTTTTCTTGTCCTCGCTTATTCTACCGAAATGGTTCAAACATGTTACGCGTCCCAGGCGAAGAAAGATGACGGTTATATCCGGTTTATTGTTCTGAAAAACAGGATGGCTCCCCAGACACTGCAGCAATTCAATGTATAAGTCTAGTACCTTTGTCACTTTTTGTAACGTGGAATGAGGATATGGCGATTGGAATTTCCAGGAAGGTGCTAAAGGGAAAAACATCGACACGTGGCACCCGGAACTATGACTGAGCTCTTTACAAACCCCTTGAGCATTTGGGACCGCTTTTTTCTATCACGTCCTACTGCGCTATTGCCCCACCGCTGTCATTGCGAGGAATGCCGTCAGGCACGACGTGGCAATCCCCTTGCAAATTTGGAGATGTCCCGAACTCAGTCTTGCACCTGGGCCTTTTGCGCTGCGCGGTTGTGGGGATTGCTTCGTCGCTTCGAAGACTCCCTCCTCGCAATGCCAAAGGGGGGTATGGGCTCACAGTGTTGAATGTTTGTGGATTGATGCATTCAATACCAGAATTTGAAAGGGTGCGAGGATAATTTGGTCGGTTGCCTTTGATACGACAAGACCGGTTTCAGGGTCCCACCATTCCCGGTTGGTGAGATCTGAAGCTACAAATAACTCTGCTTGAATAGACTCCTTGCCTTCGTTCGCGAAAACATAGAAGTCCGTTTCTTGGTGCCGAAGGTGGATATAGCGCAGGTTTGGATTTCGAGGCACGATGGAAACATCGGGGGGAACGAGGGAGTTAAGTAGGACGGACAGGCTCTCGCAATCTTTTGCATGGGAAATCCCTTCGATGGGATCAGGAAAAGCGATTACTCTTCCTGAACGACTCATGTCCTGGACTTTATTTGCAACTTCTTCATCCCATCCCGTGGCGCCGTCGACCAGGAGGACCTTGTACATCATATCTCGTATTTGGATGTTTTCCGCGGACACACGGCATTCTCGTAAAAGGGTTTCGCGGTCGAGATAGTTGAAATCTCGTTGAGATTCAAATAAAGCACGTGCGGCACGCCAAGGCAACGAGTCTGTGTCGGCCAAAACGGCAACATCGCAGACGTGTCTACCTTCGCTCAGAAGCCAGCACAGACGTCGGCAATAGTCGGCATACCGTTTGTAGTTTTTCCACCAAGGACTATTAGGTCCTACGTCCGGCGGACGTTCATTTCTACGCTCGCCTCGTAAGGAGTAGTAAAAGGCGTGGGGCACAAGCATATTGACCCCACGGATGAGCAGCCAATTGGTAATCCAGAGCATTTCGTCGTATGTGAGTTCCCATCCGTAGGCGCCAAAACATTCGTTCAGGTTTCGCGCGCGGCCATAATGGCGTTGTGCGGATGAACTGCATTTCGCCATCGTCGACTGGTGGCCAGTCAACGCGTTGTCCTTGAAAGGTTCGATATACCGCCAGACGACGTCTTGTCCTGGAATGTGGAAGTATTTAAGAAAACCGATGTCGCAAGGTCCGGCGGGATGTCCCGTGAGGGCAACACCATGTTTTTCACACCATTGGCTATAGGGCGCATAATAGGTTTCAGCCAAACGCCGGTTTACCGCTCGGAGGAAATCATGTTCGACTCTGGAGTGGTATGGGTGTGAGTTGTCAAATAAAGCGGGGATGTTTTGTATAAAATCGTATCCTAGTTGTTCTTTTAGATAACGATCAAACCCCCACGTCCACGGGCGGACTTCGGGAAGCGCGTTCCTCCCTAAAAGAGATGGTTCGTCGGTAAAGATTCCTCGAATGACATTGCCGAAATAGGGTTTTAATTCTTCGTAGTGGCGGTCGAGGCTAAGACGACGAAACGTTGCGGTTGCATCTGGATTGAGTAAATCGGCAGCGGGAGGTGCAGATTCCTTCCCGTCATCTGAGTCCCAATGTAGTCCACGGATGGTACCACGCGATCTGGTGTGCACGTATAGCCATTCCTTGTCTTGAAAGATGATTTCTTCGTCATCTTCGATGTTGTCGGGTTTTCGTCGCTGGATACAACGCGCTGCGAACCCTCGGTTTGCAGCTACTACCTGTCCAGCACAGGACCCAGACGGGTACATGCCTTCGTCGTAGAGTATGACAAACATACCCTTTCTGGCAGCTTGTTCTACACAAACCTGTAAGATACGGAACCATTCCCTCGAAACGAAGGGAATTGACTTGGGAAGTCCGATGCGCGGATGGGGGATGAAACCATACACGCCGTGTGCCTCAAAATCATTGATTTGGCGTATCAGTTCTTCCTCGGAAAGATTGTCATTTAAGAACCAAAAGGGGACTAGGGAATAGTCACGAGGTGGTTCACGAAACAAGTCGCGTAATGTCATCGTTGCGTACCGTCTTTCCAATGTGAGTAGTTAGACGTCATATTAGACTGAAAGTCTCCGTTTGGCAAACGAAAACGTTACATGAATAGAAATCTGACAAGCGTCGTCGTATAGTATGCGTATTAAACTGAAACGGAAAGGATTGCGCGCTATGAAGAAGGTAATGACCGCTTTCGGTTTGGTTATTTTCGCGATTGTGGGTTGTATCATCATTCCTTCCAAGCATGAGATCAACGCTCACATTCAATTGGACATTCGTTTGGAACGGGAAGCGGCCCAGATACTTGATTTTATTGAGGGGAAGACTGACGAAGTACCTGTCGCGCTTCCGGGCGAGGGCGGAGAGAAGAAAGGGGTATCTTGGGTTCAAAGGGCAAAGGATTTTCTTTCTCCAGTTGGTGCTGTCTATGCGCAAGATTTGAAGAGTGATTCTGCTAAAGCGCGCGAACTGATGATAAAACTGAGGGATCGCAGGCCCATCATTGATGATCTCAAAGCCAAAGGGTATATCGGAGAAGATAATCGCGGTTATGTCGCGCTGATGGATCACGAGGATCTTAAAGACCCCCAGAAGAAAAACGAAGTGCAACGCACGATCCATGAGGAGAATACGGATCGAAAAGCCCTTTACAAAGAAATAGCTGACTTGAATCAGGACAGACGCGCTTCTCTGTCGCAAGTGGAGCGGGTTTTTGCGAAAGCATACCGGCAGCGGGCTCAATCCGGGCATTATATTCAGCTTCCGGGGGATAGTCAGGAGTTAGCGGAATTCAAAGAGACAGCGACAGGCAAGAAACTTGGTGATGCCGTTAAGCCGGGTGCGTGGGTGCGTTTGCCTTAATTCACCGAACATCGTTAAAAAGTTCCTGTCTGTTTTTTAAGAACGAGAGAGGTCATTCCATTTTTGACGAAGGGGGAATCGAAACCACAATAAAACGAGTGGTTATGTAAGATGCACCGTCACCTGTCAAGTTTTTTCTTGAGGGCTACTACGTGGGTTGTTCTTTTTTGATTTATTCGGACGTTTTGGATGTCGCAAAGCGAGATCGATGTGCAGCGCGCGTTGCAAGTTGTGTAAAATAAAGAACTTGTAGGTACTTATGGGCAGCTGGTTGGAAAGAGTGTTCGGTTGCCTTTTCAAAATGAGGGAGTAAGTTTTGAGTAGTAACGAAAAAACGTTTCAACGCACACTGGTTACGAGCGCATTGCCCTACGCAAACGGCAATGTTCACATTGGTCAAATTTGTGGAGCCTATCTGCCGGCGGATGTCTATGTACGATATAAGCGTCTGACCGGTACGCCGATACTCTACGTTTGTGGATCGGATGAATACGGCGTCCCGATTACACTGAAAGCGCTAAAGGAAGGAATTACCCCGAGGGAAGTTATCGATCGGTACCATGCGGCCAATTCGGCGGCATTTGCTGATTTTGGGATCTCGTTTGATATTTATGGGCGCACGTCTTGGCCAATTCATACCGAAACGACCCAGACGTTTTTCTTGAATCTCTTCCGTAAGGGCCACATTGAAAAACAGACCATGCAGTTGTGGTACTCGGAACAATCGAAGAGATTCTTGCCGGACCGGTATGTGAAGGGTACCTGTCCCAAGTGTGGCTATGAAGAGGCAACCGGCGATGAGTGCGAGAATTGTGGGGCGCAGTATGCGACGCAAGAGTTGATAGCCCCGCGTGCAAATATTCCCGGCGACAGTTCTACGCCCGTTCTAAAGCAAACGGTTCACTGGTTTCTCCGTCTACAAGACTTTGCAGACCGGCTACGAGCGTGGCTGGATAGTCATCCCGAGTGGCGGGCTAATGTACGGGGTATCGCCTACAGTTGGGTGAACGATTTGCGTCCTAGGTGCATCACGCGCGATACCGACTGGGGTGTGCCTATTCCTTTGGATGATCCGGACGCACGTGACAAGCGGCTTTATGTCTGGTTTGACAATGCGATTGGCTATGTGACGAACACGCGGCAATGGGGAATTGATCGTTACGGTGATCCTCATGCTTGGGAGATGTGGTGGAAGTCACCGGATACCCGCCTGATTCATTTCATGGGAAAAGATAACGTGCCTTTTCACACAATCCTGTTCCCTGCCTATTGTATGGCGCAGGATGGATTTATTCTTGCGGACAATGTTATCGGCAATGAGTATTTGAACGTCTTGAATCGGGAGACCGGACGCGCGGAAAAAGGGTCTAAATCCAAGGGGAATATGGTGAGTCTGCGTTGGATTCTGGATCGGTTTCATCCAGATGCCATCCGCTACTATCTCTGCTCTATCATGCCGGAGACGAAGGACGCCGCGTTTGACTGGGACGAGTTTATGAATCGGTACAACGGCGAACTATGCGACGTCGTGGGCAATTTTATCCATCGGAGCTTGACAATGACGGTGAAAAACTTCGAAGGACGTGTTCCAAGTCCCGGGACGATGGATGAAATGGATGAAGCCGTTTTGGGTGAATTGTCCGGGCAGATCGATGGAGTGGGGGAGGCGCTGGAACAGTTCCGTATTCGGCAGGCGCTCGAACGCTTTGTGGATATCGGCAGGAAAGCCAACCAGTACTTTGATGCCAGAAAACCATGGGCAACACGTAAGAATGATGTGGGGCGAACCGCGACTACCTTGTATGTCTGTTGCCAAGTGGTACGTGCTCTGTGCACGACCATGGCGCCTTTTGTGCCTGCTGGCGCGGAGCGACTCGCAGATATGATCGGGGTGGTTCTGCCAAAGGGTTCTCCTGAAGGAGGACCTGATGGCTGGAACGAAGCGAAGCAGCCCCTACCTGCAGGAAGTCCGTTGAAGATGCCCGAGGTCCTTTTCCCAAAACTGGATAAGGATTATGTCATTTCTCAAGCAGAGCAACATGCCCAAGGCGCTTAGAAGTGGGCGTGTCGACTGTGTTTCTCTCTGGTAAGTTCGAACAACTGGTGTTTACGCTGAAGCCACTCGGCTTAAGGTGATAAATGGGTGGTTTGTATTACAGAGAAGATGCCGATGAGGTGCGGTGCCGATTACGCGAATGGTGGCACGGGAAAGACATTGGACGGCCGGTACTCTTGATTTCAGCACCGCGAGAAGTCCCGGCGGAGGACATTCCCGCACTCCCAAAACCGGAAGGATGGCTGACCGATTATTCCACAAAAGACTTCGCCTATCGTGTCAATTTGGCGGCGCGCGCGTGCCTGAATCGACATTTTTTAGGGGAAGCGCTGCCCTTTGTGGCGCCCGACCTAGCGCCCAATTGTCTTGCGCTTTATCTGGGCTGTGAGGGTGTTGAAGGAGTGGATACGGTTTGGTGCAAACCATGCATTGACTACCCAGAAAATGCCCGGTTTGCGTATAATCCCACGAACTTCTACTGGCAGTTCACGCTTCGTCTTGCCCATGAAATGTTGCGGCTTGGACAAGGTAAATTCCTTGTGGGATTTCCCGACCTCATTGAGGGGCTGGATACCCTTGCCGCTATGCGTGGCAACGAGAAACTTCTCTTGGATATTTATGAAAGACCCAACTGGGTTCATCAATCTTTGTGTTCCATAACCGACCAATATTTTCACTATTACGACATCTTATACGATGTTATCCGGGACGAAATGGGTGGAAGTATCTACTGGATATGGGCTCCGGGGAGAGTGGTAAAACTTCAGTGTGATTTCTCGGCTATGATTTCTCCCGAAATGTTTGTTGAATTCATGGTACCTGTCTTGCAAGAAATGACGGAAAGGATCTCGTATTCGCTTTATCATTGGGACGGACCAGCAGCGCTTCGGCACCACGACGCCTTGTTGATGTTGCCACGTCTCGGTATGATTCAATGGACCCCAGGCACAGGAAATGAACCCCCGGAACATCCTTGTTGGTGGCAGTACTATCACAAGACAATCGAGGCAGGTAAGAAGGTGTTAATCGGGGTTCCGAGTGATGTGGAAGTCATTAAGCGTCTGAAGCGTGAGTTTCGAGAAAAGTTCCATCAGTTTGCCCTATGGATTTATCCCAATTCTCTTCAACAGGGGGAAGAGATCCTGCGCATCTGCTACGATTGATCATCGTTTACAAATTCCCTAATTTCTCTCAACTCTACCCGCGCCTCTTTGCATGGGATCAGGTGATATTTTGGGGAGTGAATCACTGCGTTGAAACTTGTGTTCTTCTGATATAGACTCAAAATGAAACGTGCGGCAAGGAAGTCGCATGGATACGTGAGGGTCATTTTTGCCCCAGGTAAGGGAGGACGAACATGAGCCCGAGGTCACAAGCCCTCAGTGAACTGAGTGGAACCGAACGTGTGGTTGCTGTGGTATTAGGTGGCGGGAGGGGTACGCGCCTGTATCCTTTGACAAGGGAACGTGCGAAACCGGCAGTACCATTAGGGGGACGTTATAGGCTGGTAGATATTCCGTTAAGTAACTGCATAAACTCGGGCATTAACCGCATCTTTGTATTGACGCAGTTCAACAGCCATTCCCTACACCGGCACATCACGGAGTCGTACAAGTTTGACACGTTTTCACGCGGGTTTGTAGAGATCCTTGCGGCTGAACAGACCATGAAAACTGTAGACTGGTTTCAAGGTACTGCCGATGCCATACGACGCAATTTGATTCATCTGCGGAATGCCGAGGCGTCTCATGTCTTAATCTTGTCGGGTGACCATCTCTATCGGATGGATTACCGGGATTTTCTCGCGCGTCATCTGGATACGCGGGCAGACATTACCGTGAGTGTCTTGCCGGTATCACGGGAGGAAGCGCCTGCATTTGGGATCTTGAAACTTCAGCGAGACGGACGGATCGTGCAGTTTGTGGAAAAGCCACAGGAACCCCAGATCTTGGATGAACTAGAGACCTCGGATGAACTATTGCGCGACTTGGGCTATTCTGCGGATGACAATAAGAAGCATTTGGCTTCGATGGGCGTCTATTTGTTCCGTAGGGATGTCTTGGAAGAACTCCTCGAAACGCAAAAAGATTGGATCGATTTTGGGAAGCATGTGATTCCACAGTCGTTGGCAACATGTTATGTTTATGCGCATCTATTTTCCGGTTTTTGGGAAGATATAGGGACGGTACGGTCGTACTATGATGTATCGATGCGATTGGTCGAGCCAGATCCGCCTTTTGCCTTTTTTGATGCCAGCCGGCCTATTTACACGCATCCGCGTTATTTACCCGGGTCGCACATTTTGAACGCTACAATATCGGACTCGATCGTGTGTGAGGGTTCGCGCATCGCAGGAGCCAGGGTGGAACATTCGATCGTTGGTATTCGGAGCATCCTACGGGAGAATGTTACTGTGAGCCACAGCATCCTGATGGGTGCGGACTATTACGACACGATCCCTCCGCGTCGTGAAATACCTTTGGGTATTGGGAGCAATACTGTAATTGAGCGGGCGATTATTGACAAGAACGCCCGGATCGGCTCCAACGTCATCATTCGCGGGAGGCCCGGATTGCCCCCCCAATCCACAGAGACGTATTCCATTGTTGATGGTATCGTGGTTGTGCTTAAGAATGCGGTAGTTCCCGACGGAACCCATATCGAGTAGTCCCAGTCGAGAGCCCGGTCTATTTTACAAATCGAGCGACCGTTTCGATATGATGCGTGTGGGGGAACATGTCGACAACGGCTACGTGGCTTATTTCCCATCCCTTGGCAAGTAGTATTTGTGCATCTCGTGCCAACGTGGCAGGGTCGCACGAAACGTACACAATGGCGCCGGTTTTACAAGACGCTAGAGCGGGCATCAAGGTCTTGGCTCCTTTTCGGGGTGGATCGAGTAGGACTACGTCCCATGTCCTTTCTTGCAAAGCGTCGCGAAATCTTTCCTCCGGTGCGACGCGGTAGTCGCCGGTACCTCGGGAGGCAGCGGCACGAACGGCTTCTTCATTGTGGTCTAAACCGACTACGGGGATAGAGGACGCATAGGTGATCGAGAGATTACCGTTGCCGCAATACAGATCAAGCAGACTGTTGGGAGAACCGATCTGGTTTTGGACAACCTGCACCAATACGCGGTTTAACAAGAGACTGGATTGGCTAAATGCCCCGTTGACGATAATTCTTTCATCGTAGGAAAAAGAAGCACGTGGCTTATTGGAGCCAGGGTGATCGGAGTTTGGGAATACGGTTTCCAGGTCAGAAGAAGGTTGATTTGACCACACCAATACTTCGCCTGTGTCTGGATTTGCTGTAACCTCTACAGAGTCCAGGGCTGATATTCGTGTGAGCTTGCTTACGGCCTGATTCACCACAGGATGACACAACGGACATGCGGTGACGGGGACGACTCGATGGGTCTGGCGCTCGTAGAATCCCCAGTTCCTGCCGTCGCAATGAAATTCCGCCCGTGTCCGGTATCCTAATCTCAACGATTCGTCCTCAGCCCATGCGGGCTCAATTTGGATGCCTGCGATTCGCCGAAAACATTCTGCGACGATGTGTTGCTTCCATTTGGCTTGGTCAGGGTACGCGAAATGTAACCAGGAACACCCCCCACAATTGCCGAACACGGGACAAGGAGTTGCCAACAGTCGTGCAGGCGAGGGGTGAAGAATTGTTTCAATAGTGCCCCAGGTGTATCCTCGCATCTTCCGCGTTAACCTTATGGAAATATGGTCGCCCGGCAAGGCATAAGGGACGAAACAGACCTGTCCTTTTACGCGGGCAATCCCAAAGCCACCATGAGCCAAATCGGTAATGGTCGCTTCGAGGATCGCTGAATCTGAGGTAGATTCTCTTTTCATGTCATTGTTCGCGTGTCCTGAGGATTTCGATTTCTCCCCAGGCTTTCAGAAGGTCGAGATAAAGCGACTTCGCCGCGAGGCTAAACGGCGCTGGATACGCAAAAAGAAACGTGGGTGGAAAAGAGAACAGCGTTCCGGGCGTCAATTCAATAATCTCATTGTGAGAGGCACCGTAGGTATTATTCTCTAGCAACATGTGTCCTTTGCCAGCTGCGGCGACAAGAATCCCCCTGTTGCCGCTGGTCGCAATCACACCGCATTTGGGTGTTTCCCACGAAGTTGGCAAGGTTATCTGCGGCAAAGGTTCCATGGTTGTGAGGATATCTTTGCGGATCGAAAAAGACTCGAGCAATGATTGTTCCAATCCCAGGGTTTCCGACGACTTATTCTTGATAGATAAGGTGCGGACGATACCGGGATGTTCATGGAAGGCAAATGCGCGCATTTCCACGTCGACTTGAGACCCTGTCCAACAGGCGGAAAGCACTGCTCCCAAAACGTTGTTTTCCTCGCTCCATTCTACATAACCGAAGTCGAATGGGCGAAACATCGCGTTGGTGGAGGATAGTAAGAACTCATCGCCGGTTAGCGGCAATCCTTGTGTATGGGGCGCAGAATCGTACGTGGTTTTTCTGCTCAGCCATTCCCAACCCGTGCCTCGGTCACGAATGCTGAGGGTTACCCCCAAGAAAGTCGACCAGGACCGTTCCAAAAAGGAGTTGCCGACTCGAGCACTGCCTCGATCTATGTACGTGTATGCACGCATCGTGAGCGATTAGTCAAATTCCGATTTTCATGTTCGACGGGTGCGCTTCTTTGCCTTTTCGCCAATGAGAAGTACGCGAAACAAGAACGCCACCTCCTGCACCCGTAATAGCCAGCACGAGAAGAAATAAAGAACTGCGGCCGTCAAAACTGGTATGGCAACGGTGACAAGGCGTGGGGTAAGCAACCCGAGCATTTCCGCTGGATAACTGCTTAACAGGCGCACGTGCAGGGCGTATCCTGCGGCGAGAGCGATAGCCGTGGCAGCCGCGATCCTGACCACGGTAGAGATGAGGTCTTTATCCCAGAGTCTGCTGTATTTATCGACTAGTAAGAAATACAGGGCGAAAAAATTGACGCCATAGGAAATCGTGGTGGCAAGAGCGAGCCCGCGATAACCCAAAGGGCGAACAAGCAGGCAATTTAGAATGATGTTCAACAACATGCTCAATGAGGCGATGATGACGGGTGTGCGGGTGTCTTTGCTTCCGTAGAATCCCGTTACCGCGACTTTCACCAAAGCAAAGAAGATTAGCCCTGCTGCGTAGAAAGCCAAGGCGGTTGCGGTTCGAGTGGTGTCGGCGGCATCGAAGTTGCCACGTTCGAATAGAAGCCAGACGATGGGTTTTCCGAGTACGATGAGCCCCAGGCTGGAGGGAATCACTAAGAAAAGTATTTGTCTAAATCCGAAAACGAGAGTTTTTCGTATGCCATCATCATCACCGCGAGCCCACGCCGCAGACACGGTAGGCAAAACGGCGGCTGCTGTGGCAAAGCCGAACATGGAGAGAGGCAGTTGGGTCAATCGATTGGCATAAAAGAGTGCGGTAACAGTGCCCTCTTCAAGGGAATAGGCGAACAAGGTATCAACGAGTTTGTTTACTTCGCCTGCGGCTTGTCCTGCTATCACGGGCAGCATGAGAAATAAAATTTCCCGCACACCGGGGCTGGCAAGTTGAAACCGAGGCGTCCATACACGTGCATTTCGCCCAAGAGAGATGTAGAGCATCAGGAGTTGCGCGATACCGCCCAGCCAGACACCGAGCACTAAGGCATAGGCCAGGTCGGGAAACACATGGGGGAAAAATCGATAGACCAACAGATGGCAAGAAATGATGGAAACGTTCAACAAAGCGGGGGACCACGACGGCACTGCGTACCGGCCTAACGTCATTAAGGGTGCCATCGCGAAGACGGTCATACCGATGAAAAAAATATAAGGGAACGTCCAACGAGAGAGCGAGACAACCAGGGCGATGTTTTCCTGAGTTTTTGGGGCGGAGCCCGTAATAAACCGTAGAGCGTCCACGCCCGAGAGGAGCACCGGGATGAAGACCACACCGAGAAACGTGATCAGCAGCAAGAGAATCAGCATGACTCCCATCACTGTCTGCACCAACTCCCGAAACGCGTTTTCCGAGCGCTTTTCCAACGTCTCAGAGAAAACAGGGATGAATGCTGCGTTCATTGCTCCTTCACCCACGAGATCGCGCAGCATATTGGGAAGCCGAAAAGCGACGAGAAACGCGTCGAGGGAACCTGTAGGCATGAATTTCGCCCAGAGGATGTCGCGGATCATGCCCAGAACGCGGCTGACGAATGTTCCGCTCGCAAACGTGGCTGTAAAACGTGATAGTTTTCTTGTGTCCGCTGTCATGGGGTAACCCACACTCGAATGGTTTCAATAGAATTGTATCAGGGTACCAACCTCTTTTTGAGAGGTCAATTATTTTGTGGGTCCGGTCTTGACTTTATGCGTATGATGAGCTTGAGGATAACGAAAACTGCAGAAGCGATGGCGCAGATTTTGGAGAAAAGTGAGGGACTGACCGGAAGTGGCTGATGGGTCGGCGCGGCCACAGGTACCGCATCGAATGTCCTAATGTGAGTTTCGCCTATGTTCGTAAACCTTCCGTACGGGTCGAAGACGCCGGAGACTCCCGTGTTGGCGCAATGGATGAGAGGGAGCCGTGTTTCCACTGCCCGGAGACGGCTAATCTCTCGCTCTTGGGGAATGGCATTGCTTACTCCGAACCACGCAAGGTTTGTAATGACGACGAGACAGTCCGCTTTGTTACGACGCAGACGTTCCGCCATTTCAGGAAACAGCACTTCAAAGCAGATCAGGGGGCCTATTCGTCTTGTTCCCACATCAAAGACGGCTGGAGATTCTCCGGGGACCATTTCTCCGATTGCAGGCACAATCTGTGTGATAAATGGAAAATACTTCCCTAAAGGGACATACTCCCCAAAAGGCGCTAAGTGGATTTTGTCGTAGTATCCGGCAATGTTGCCCTGTTCCGTGATTAGACAACTTGAGTTTGCCCAGCCATTAGATTCCGGCACGAAACGGGAAATGCCTGTAAATAACGGCGCTTGAGCTTCTCGAGTCAACGCGGCTAGGTTTTTCATTACTCCTGGCGTTTCCAGAGGAGTCATGATTAGGGCTTCAGGCCAAACGATGAGGTCTACGCCGGTTGTGTCAAGCATTTCACGGGTGACTTCGATCGTCTTGTCCACCATTTCGACCCCATATTCCGGGTCCCATTTCACCTCTTGGGGAAAGTTGGATTGCACAAGTCCCACCAAGAAGGGATTGGAGCGATAGTCTGCTTCATCAAGTAATGACCATCCGACAAGGTGCGCTACCGCGACAATACCTAGAGCGAACAAAATGCGGGGCAGACGGAGGGACGATTCACACAGGGCGCGCGCCAAAAGGTTATTAACCACGACGGTGAGGAAGGATAATAAGCCGGTGCCTCCGATCGATGCCAATTGGAGAACATAGATGTCTCCCGCATGCACGTAGCCAAGCGCCCCCCATCCAAAACCTGTGAACAGTTTGCCTTGTAAGAACTCCAGGGTCGTCCAGAGGACTGCAAGACTTAAAGTGGACAGACTGGGGCTATTGGCGAGACAAAGCCAATGCCATGTTGCGCCGCAACAACCCCAATAGGCTGCCATGAGGGCACAGAGGGCAACATATCCCCACACCGCCCAGCCGCCCGCCCAATACACGTTGCAAAGCAGCCATTGCAATAGGATCAGATAAAAGACAGCCCCGGAAACAAAGAAGTAAAAGAAGGTCTGTTTGGGTGACGGTTGGCGGAAAGCGATGGTTAACAACGGGATGAGAGCAATCCACACAAGCGGGAACACGTGCCACGACGGAAAGCTGAGGGCGGTGAGCAGCCCTGTGGCAATAGCGGCAATAATAGAAATCCCACGCTTTTTTTTCTGGGTTGTGCTCAACATTACGCCAGGATCATGCGCGAGAGAGGAGAGAGATTTCAATGCAATGTATAGGGCCAGTACCTTTGGCACCTTTTGTTATGTTGGATGAGCAATTGAAGAGAGGTTTTTTTCATGAAGGTTATTGAGAGGAAGGCACTGACGCATAGCGTCATAGGTAGGTTTGATCTATCTATGCCTACCTAGTCCCCCCGCACGCGGGGGAGGGCTCCCCGCCGTGTTGTTCTTCTGTCATCTCTTGTTAGTCCCCGCATGGGGGGCACAGGGGGGCTGAACCCTGCGCAGGGGATAGAAAGCCGTCTTCCGCTGTCATTGCGAGGAGCCCCGAAGGGGCGACGTGGCAATCCCCTCGGGTATCCGAAGATTACCGCGGCCCATGCCCTATGTCATCTTGCGCTACGTGGTTGAGGGGAAGGGCGAGGCATGCCTCGCCCCTACAAGGGGGATAGACTTGCTCCTCGCACTGACAACCGGGCGTACAAACCTAGTCTACGTCCTCGAAACAGTGCCAAAGGTTTGTGAACTTATGCACCCAGTGGGCGCTCTTTTTGGGAGTTTTGTAACAGGTACACCAAGACTTGAGGTCGTGTTTGTGTACCGTATCCGATAGGGGCCCCGTTCAGGGCGGGTGACTTGATGCACCTACGCCGCTTTGTTATAGGTCTTCTTGGAGTAACTTGATCTCTTCGTCAATTCTTTCTTGATGTTTCCATTGATCGCGCCGCCAGAACTCTAAAGCACTGAGATTCTCTGATTCTTTCTGGCGTAAATCAACGATAGTGGGTTTGACGAAGATGAGCAGGTGATTCGTAATAGCGTCCGAGCGTCGTCCACGGAATGGGATCCCTACCAAGGGAATGTTTCCGACCACAGGGACACGGCGTTCCGTGCGGCGGACAACGCGTGTGGTGAGTCCGCCGATGACGAGCGTTTCCCCATTGGGAACCAGCACTGTACCGCTCTGGGAACGGGTTGAGAAAACAGGCAAATCTACGCCTCGCACGTTGTCGATGCGCGCGACATCGCTTACGGCTAGGGTGTTTATGTTCATTTGGACGGAGGGGGTAGGTCCATCCAGGATAACGGGTGTCAGTTTTAGGTAAACTCCAATGGGTTCCCACACAACTTTTAATTGGGCTCTTCCTTGAATGTAGGCAATAGACTGGAAGGGCACGCGGGAACCCGCATGAATCTCCGCCTCTTGTCCGTTAATGACCAAAAGTTCGGGTTTTGCGATTAAGTCCAGGTCGGATTTTCTCTCCAGACCTCGGAAGATGGTGTCTAGGGTGCCATAATCGTCAAAGATTAACGTGGATGAAAGTCCCACACCCTGTTGAGCTTGAATTCCATCAGCCAAGGTACCCGACGGATCAGGTCGAAGCGGTGCGGGAAAGAGCGTTTGGTTCGGGACAGGCAAGACCACATCAAACTCAGGTTTTTGGAAACTCTGAACATTGGTGCTTATCTGTTGCACGGAACCTGCTTGCTCTCTACCCCGGACGAATCGCGTGTAAGTGAGGTTTGCCCCCAAATCCCTTAATCCTTGTTCACCAGTCTCGCTGATCCACACCTGGATCTGTACTTGACGGATTTCTTCAGGTGGAGTTGCAGTTTTTGCCAGTGCTTCTGGAGGTTTTGGTGGGGGAGAACCGGGTAATTGGGCATAGCCATTCGACAAAACTAATAGACAAATAACCGAAATGAGGACCGAAATGCGTTTCATTATTTCCGTCCTCCGAGTTCTGAAGAGATGTCGTTTGTAGGTCCCGTTTCGCGTTTGATGCCCTCGGCAATTCCCTGAGGAAGCTGGGTGATGCCCTCCAAAACGCCGCTGATGATGTCAGCAGGGGTCTGTTTCTTTTCTCCCGCACTTTCTTGTTGTAAGCCGTTGTCCGTAGCAACGGTGAAAGCGGGCCGCCATGTTTCGGCTTTGATGAAAAATACCAGTTCTCTCCGACTCTCGTTGACCGTGCGATTGCCAAGGGTTGCGGAGATCGGTGACCCGAGGATGTTGCCCGGCACGACCCGTTCCGCAAGGCCTACAGCCATGTCTTCGGCTTGAGTGATCCAAGGTGCGCTCGTCAAGCCCTTGTTCTTGGCATTTCGGTAAAGGCCGCCCATAACCAAGGTTTGGCCATCCCGCACCCACATGCGCGTTTTCAAGGTTCTTGAGACGAACTCGGGCGCGGTAAGATCATTCTTGCTCGAAGCAAGAACACCGCCTTCCGCGCGGTTATCAAGCGCAACAACGATGCGTTGTCCTTCCTCTGAGACTTCGGCTCTCACTTGCAATTGAATGAGGGTATCCTCCCGTGTGTTCCAGTCGTTATCCAAGTCAATGACTTTAGGGACTTCTACTTGCAGGCTCACGCCGGTATTCTCGAACTCCGTGGTTTGCACCGGCACGTATCCTACTACCGTGGTGTTTTCGTAGGGTACGCGCTGCAGAATACCAATTTGGTTAATGTCCCCGCCGACCATGACCATCAACCGTGGACGGGAAAGTATTTCGGCTTTGTTTTCATTGACGAGTCCTTGCAAGATCATTTCGAGGTCGCCTTCGGTTAGGCGCAGGCGGTCAAGAAAGACGGTGATTCCGCTCGCTGTTGATGTCGGAAACGTCACATCGGCGTTCATAAGTCCTTGGACGGGGGGTCTCACGATACCATACCAATCAACCCGATTTCGGCGGCGAAAATAGGCACTGAGCCCCGTTTCCAAGCCTTTTGTCGCTTGGAACTCGATAATCTTGGCCGTCACCGTAACCGCTTGGGGGGCTTGCTGGGGCGGTGGAGGCGGCGCTGGCGGTGGCTGTGCCGGGGCAGGTTGGTCTTGCCCAAGAGCCAGGCTTCCCACCAACATAATCCCAATCAAACAGAGTCTCAAGAACGTTTTATTCATTCGTTCACCGTTCAAAAACGCCTTCGCATTCATACCGAAGGATGTTGTCTAGTGTATCAAAATTAGAGAATCGCACACTGAAAGCGCGGCGTTCCCCGGGATTTAAACGGCCAATATTGTAAGCAGTCGAATCATATACCATGCCGCCAAAACCGTATAGTGTTACGATAACCTGCACCCCATAGAGCACGCTGTCGCTTCGGTTATAAGCTTGGCCTGTTACAACATAATATTTTCTTTCCCGAGTAAAAAGATCTCTTCCGCTGCGAAACGACGCGGTATTGACCACCACGAGCGGCTTTTCCTGAATCTCACGGCGCTGCACCTCGGCAGGACTTAATACTACATACGTGCCATTCGGTAGAAGCTCGACTCGTGAGACTATCCGCGAATCCGCCGCGAGTTCAGGGTGTTCCTTTGTTATTGAGTAATATATTCTTCCGGCTTCCTCATAGTTCCCGCGTTTCCACAGCAAGTCAGCCAATTCCAACCGCAGTTCCAAATTTTCTGGGTGGGCAATGGCCTGTTCGGAGATGGACTGAATCTGTTTGTCCAGTTCTTCCGGAGAGGGGTATTTGCTCTGATATTCCGCCTGGAGTTGGGCTACGCATGCTTTTGCTTCAGAAGCATACTTGCCTTCCGGCGCCAAACGGAGATATTCAGAAAACATGTCAATGGCTTCGCGAGCGCTGTTCATTTTTTGGTACGCCACCGCCAACCAGTAACGGGCATCGATACCGGCTTGTGACTCAGGATATTTGGAAATCACATGTTGTAATCGTGGGGTGACGACGGTGTAATCACCGGCTTTTATCATGCGCTCGGCTTCTTCTACCTCTTTACCCGCGGTTCGAAAATCGACGAAACGGTTTTTCAGTATGGGCATGGAACCAACGGGAGAAGTCGACCGCGGCGTACTGCATCCCACGATAAGTCCGAAAAGAAGCACGTAGGCTAGAATATCGCAGGCTGCCCGTCTCTTAACTCGCATGTGGATTGCTTTGCTACCTATTGTAGTCTTCACGTAGAAGGTTTCTTCTTGTTTTCCTGTTTTAGACTTTCTACAACAATTTGCGTAATGTCTTCGGCAGGAATTGGAGGGTCAAGTGAGCCCAAATAACCCGCCGCCGCAATCAGGTCATGTTCAGTCTCGTCACCTACTTTGCAAATGGCTCGAATCGCATGTTCACTGGCACGACTCAAAAGGATCCAATATCTGCCTGAGCCGCGTTCCACGTTCTTTTTTTGAATTTCTTGATATTCCGGAGTCGTGCGTACGACCTGTTCATAATCGACTTCTGCTGGTTTTTCAAATTTTTCGGGTGTACCGTAGAAAATTTTCTGCCGGTCCACTTTGTCGGGTTGTATTGAATAACCTAACGCTAGCGCACCGAAAACACAACCTAGCAAGCCAGGCGCGATAAATACCCGGAGGCTGCGCCGTCCTATTTCGGCGTTGGCGTACATGAATTAATCACCGCGCAGCGAGCAGCGTCACTGCAGATGACTCTGTCGCTGCGTGTTGAACCATCAAAGAGGATTGTACGCAACCCCCTCTCGTATGTCAACAGTTTACCTTTTCTGTTTCTCTCAGGAACCGACCACATTAGACGCCCACAGTGTAAAAAATATTCACTATTCTTTCGTAACTGCCCTTGATACACTCACTTATCCATAAACACACCTTCCCCGCTTATTTACTTAATACAAAAAGTTTCACGAGAGTTCCCTGATTCTTGCCCTGTGCGACTACTTGAGAGCAGGGCGGCAGAAGTGTCGCTGTCAGATAAATATGTGAGAAGGACCGAGGAACCGTCATCAAGCAAACTGTGTAAAACGTTTTGCTAGTATTGAACGCCGCCTCGCAGTCATCTAGAATCGTCTTGACAAGGAGGACCATCCGTGGCAAAAAGTTCGATGCGTGAGCACTTTGGTCGAAAAACCGTTTTTCTGGTTGTAACCCTTTTGACGGCGGCAAATTTTGCTCATTCGGATGTGACGGCGTCTTCTGAGGGCGCTACGGCTCCGTCGGCGGGACAGGGACAAGCGGTGTTGTATATCTTTCCTGGCGAAGAACACCCCGGTTCGCACGTGCGTGTGGAACTCCAAGTTGGGCAAAGGTATTCCCTGGGGGAGTCGGTGGTGTTCGTTGTAAAGGCGAAAAGTACCGATGTTTTTGAAAATTGTCGCGCCCATTTAGTTATCAAGAATGCCACGGATTCGCAGGTGTTAGAACAAGGGGTAACGCCGATTGATCTCGTTCGAGGGGAAAATCTTATCAAGTTTAATTGGCTTACAGCGGATTTAGCCGCCGGTGATTATATCGGAGAAGCAAGCGTGACGTGGGTAGCTGGGAAAGAGTTGGCGTCAAGGCAATTTCGCGTTCGGGTGCTGTTTGCTAATGAAATTGCCCGGACTATGGAAAAAGCTCACGCTCTGTTGACGGAAACCAAGAATCATCTGGATCGGCTGGTCTCCGGTGGCAGCCATCCACCTTATGCGCTGGCGCAATGTGCTTTGGGACAGGATGCCCTGGTAATGGCTAAACAAGCTTTCGATGCAGGTGATTTGGCGGAGGCCGACGCGGCGTCCCGATATGCGCTGGACGTAGCGAACCGAGCGCGGAGTGAACTTGTCTTCGGGGGATTTGCATCCGATCGTTATGAAAGCGTGTCCATCACGCCATCAAAGCGGTTATCCATTTCGGATGGGGTTTTTCTGGCAGAAGGCAAACCGGTTTATCTAGTGGGTTTTACGGATAATTTGGGTAACAATATCGAAAGAGTGGCGAGGTATCACCTAAATGCGGTGATTCTTGAACGTGCCGTCGCGCATGAAAAACCGGAACCGTCTGTGCCGTGCTGTGCGGGCGTCTGGGCGGTTTATCGTTGGGGCAGTGACACCTCGCTGATTTCCCCGTCCGGTTTACCCGACATGTCTTCTGTCAAATCACTAACAGGTCTTGATTGGAGTGCGTGGACGAAAGTTTCCTGGGGCGTTCCGGTGGCGCTTTGTATGCTGGAACGTCCTCATTTTCTTTTCGCTGGAGAAGAAGTGCGACAGGACTTTATTCGGTTTATACGTGACCGATACGTCCAAATAGACGAGGTAAATAAAATATGGCGAAGTCGCTTATTTCGTTTTGAAGAGATTGCGTTGATTCACCAAGTCAATATGCCCAAAGAGGTCCCCAACTATGTGCGTCACACGCCGTATCAATTTGATTTACAAACCTATCACCAAATGTTGGCTGCAAGATATCTTCAGAATCTGCGTGATTGGGTAAAGAGTCAACAGGTCGAAATCCCACTTTTTGTGGCGTTTGACGACGACGTGTTTGAGTCTGGTGAAACGATTTGGGGGCTTGATCGCGAGCTTCTTGAGGGTATCGTTGATGTTATGGCTTGTGTGACCAAGGCACGGAGTACGGATTCTGACTTGGCTATAGGTTATCCTCTGCCGTTTGCTTATTATGCGTTGTTGCGCTCGCTTTCTCCGAAAAAGCCGGTTCTGGATATTGAGATGTGTATTCCCGTGGAACCGGGACGTTACGAATTTCCCCGTTTTTCAAACGTATATACTTCCTTGTGGAATGGGGTGGTGGCAGGCGCTGACGGCATGTTCCTGAGGCTGGCATCACGTGAAGAGCCGTTCGCACCGTTGGCGTCGGAAAGATATGTCGATTGTGTGGAGGCTGCCAGTACAGCAAGTCTGGATTTTAATCGTCTGGGGGAAGTGATCTCCCAACTTCAGTCGGCTGGTGCAGAAGTGGCTGTTCTTTGGAGCATGTCCTCCAAGATGGCTGAAGGGGGTAAGAATTATCTTGAGACCCTTCTTCGTGCATACGAGGGCGCTTCGTATTTCGGTTTGCCGGTGAGATTCATCAGCGAACGGCAGTGTAGTGTCGGGGATTTGTTGAATATTCGTATCTTAATTGTCCCCGATGCGCTGAATGTTTCTGATGAGGCGTATGCTGCCATAAAGAACTTTGCGGAAAACAATGGGGGGATGATTCGTATGGGACGTACCATGACCCATGATGAACATGGGATTGCTCGGCGCGACGTGCTGCAGTCCACTCCCAATACCGTGTTGATTCGTGGGGAAGGTCTTGCGCGGCATTATTTGGGTGCATTAGATGCCTTGTACCATCGGATGGGATTTTCACCCAGGCCAAGAACAGTCAATGAATACGGTTATCCCATCGAAGGAGTGGTCAACCGTGCGGTGAGGCTAGCCGACGGAAGTTATTTGTTGTACGTGGTTAATATTCGAAAAGAGCCTGTATATGCATGTTTGGAAGGAGGCGGTGTCACGGGGAGAGATTTGATACACAATCGTGAGATTACGTTTCCGACACGACTGGAATCTTGTGAGCCGCTTTTGATTCAGTTCGCAGCGGATGCTTATCCTGAGAAGAATGCGACCGCCGACGCGTCTCCTAGACCTACGGAACCTCCTTCGGTTACGGTAACTCGCGTAGTACAGCAAGAGAACGAGCCATCAAGGGGGTCGAAGCACTCCCGTTCGGGGCGATGAGGTTCGTTGAGGCGAGGTGAGACCTTTTGTGGCGGAGGGCAAGCCAGAGTTTGGGGGTGGGTTTGCTTTGTTGGCCAGACAGGCAGATATTGTATATAGTACTGGACACCAGACGTAAAGTGTGCAAGAATAAGGGAGCAGGGTTAAGGACGATTACCTATGCAACCATCACAGCAAAATCTATCGGATGACCGGCTCGACGCCGATGCGGTCTGCGAACAGTGCGACACTGTGAACCCCCCGGGGACGCTCTTCTGCAGAACTTGTGGAGAAAACCTCCGTGACCAACGGATGCGTCGCTTGGCTAGACAGGATGCCGTGCCGGTTGTGGAAAGTCCGGTTCAACCGCGGCGTGTGCTTGCTGGACTGTTAACTATATTTGGTTTGTTACTAATAATCTGGGTTGCTATGAAAGTTGGCGACGGTACCGTGGAACAGTGGCTGACTGCCCAACTTACGGAAGCATCGGTGAGTACGGCAACTCCTGTAGAACCGAAGGAGTTTTGGACGGGGCCTTTGGCAAAAGTTTATGACGAGTTGGGTAGAACGTTGAAGTCGCGTCCTGTCACGTTGGAAGAGGTGCGATCGGGCGGCAAGGGAGTCGCCGACGGCTTTGACGGTCGGTATTTCATCACGATGCGGTCTGCCGGCTTTATGTCAGAACGCAATTCGGCTCCGATTGTTGGATATGCTTGTGTAAAACAGGAGGGAGAAGAGCTGTACCTCATTGTCCAGTTTTCAAATAATATAGAGGTACGCGCTCAGGGACGTGTTCGAGAAGGCATCTTGGCGACGACTGCCGCCGCAGTTCGGCATGGGGATAATATTGTTGCTGCAATGGGGTACGCGCGAATTTTGGAAGATGGCACGCTTGAGTGTCAGGGGCAAACGGCGGCTAGTAACGCGGTTTATAGTGGGATTGCACACCGGGTGCCGTAGCCTTACGCACGACGGTCTTTACGACAAGGCGTTACCGGAATTGCAGGGCAAAAAGGTCTGCATCTTTCATGATGAAACGGAGTTGTACGGTCTTGCCCTGTAACGTTGTCAGATCGTCATTCTTCTTCCAAGTAACTTTCCTATCGATTTCGTCACCTATCAGGAGGTCACAATCAGCTGCGGCGTATCCCGGAATTGGTTTGGCAGCCTCATCCAAGATTTCGACCTGGACCTGACCTGCGGCAGAGGTCGAGTAATTTAAGTATAAGGACTTCCCTAGAAAGCGAAGGGGGCGAGTCAGCATCACTCCTCCGTCATAGGGCGCGCGTACCGAGGCAAACCCATCGAGTCGCAATCTCAGACGTTCTAGGAAGTGTCCCGGTTGACCATAATTTCGCTGGACATATACCGACAATTCCGCGGGGCCTGTTTGCACAATTCCGTATGCTGGATAATTGGTGCGAGACGTCCAGTTGGACAATCCGTAGCCTGGCCGAATGAATGCTTCCATGAACGTGCGGTCGTATAGATTGCCGCCACGGCTGGAGATGAGAACTGCGTCCGAGCAGTCGTCGGAATATTTTTCTTCCACACCGTATTGGGAGGCGTGTTCAGCATCGATTACGCGGCGGCCAGGCATGAAACGAGCCGCCAGACCGATATAAATGTGGGGCGCGCGAAAGTACGGGAGGGTTTGGTTGGTATAGAGGTGTTCCAAGGGCCCCCGAGAATATTCCATTAGTTCGGGCGTGCTCCAGTGAAGGAAGTCCTGTGAAACACATCGGCTGACGCGTCGTATTTTGTCTTGCCATGTGCGGAAATAGCAACAGTAAGCCTGTTCGGTTTCCGACCAGAAGACAACGTTCTGGGAATCAAATGCGCCTTCTTTTATGAGGGGCTCATCTGTAACGAGTTCCCAGTGGATACCGTCTTCCGAAACAAACGCCTTGAGGCCAGAAGCTTCTGTCCCTGCCACGGCTTTGAAGCGTTGTTTCGGGTTGACTCCGGGGCGCGTATCTATAAACGGCGCGAAGTTATGAGAAAAAGGTGACATGCCAGCCAATATGACATTGTTGTTGCGCGTGCCGTCGATCTCGTAGATACCCAAGTCGGGTTTTGTCCAATGAATCCCGTCGCGACTTTCCGCATAGCAGGTCACCTCAGCGTTTTGGCCATCTTTTCCCGACACGGGCAGTCCTCGATAATACATCCGAAACACGTCAGTGTCTTTTATGACCGTCACGTAACCGCAGTATCTTCCCTCCCAGTCTCTATCAAATTGGATAGCTGTCTCTGCAGGACAAGGAGAGTGTAGTACCAGTTCGGTATTTTCGAGTTTTTGAATGCAATAACGGTCGACAAAGATTTCCAGGCGAGAATCTAATGCAATTGGGGTTTGTTCGGTGGACTGGCCGAAAACAAACGCGGCAAGAATCAAGCGACTGAGACTTTCCATCAGGGTTTCCTCCTACGAACGCAATTCTTTTCGTCGACCAGACGTGACCACATTTTACGCACCCAAGCCATAAAGGCTTCAAATAAGTTGGATGTACTGTACAAAGATATCGTCAGCCGAAGCGTCAAGAGGAGAGCCGTTTGTTGCATGGATTACGAGATGTTTTACTGCCACGCATACAGGGGGCATCTCAACCAGCGGTTTGTCCGAATGCCACTTTATGGTAACTCGTTTTCCGTTTGCAGGCGCCAGATTTTGACCGGCAAAATCGACCCAAAGTCCACCGGTGGGCGATGGTCGAGTTGTCATAACGTCGATGAGGTTAGCCCCCGGGTTGTAAAGAAGGACTTCATCGAGGTAGAACCCCGTCTTTTGTTCGGGCTCCAGGAGAAACGAGATCCGGCCTATGGAGGTGAGGGGAGGGTCGGTTGCAATTATGAGAGAGAACTCACCACTCGTTGCATTTGGGTGGTACTGAGGCATTTCCGACTTCAGGCGGACGCGGCTGCGGTGGATGTAGGTGAAAGCCCCGGGCAACACGCAGGATTTCTGAGTGTCAGCATGTTGGACACGGATGTCAACGACCTTTTCAGCGAAATCAGGACTTGGCGGTGTTTCTACTAGGAGCGTCTCGGAATTGACATAGGTGGTAGTTCTTGCGGCGGTGTTGTCGAACCACACGGTTGAATCCGGCGTGAAGTTTCGGCCGGAAATAAGTACGGACGTACCCCCCTCAGCAGGACCGGTTTCCGGTTGCAGCGAAAACACGATGGGAGCGCCGGCAGGGAGTGTGGGTGACGCGTCCGCACCATCCCAAATTCCATCTCCGTCGGAATCGACATTCAGAGGACTGGTTTCCCCTTCATCTAGAAGGCCATTCTGATTACGATCTTCTTTACCGTCGGGCAGCCCGTCTCCGTCCGTGTCCGCCCATTCCATAGAGGTTTCCCCGACACCCTGCTTCCCGTCATTGTTCTTGTCTTCGAACCAGTCAGAAAGACCGTCCCCGTCCAAGTCGTTCACGGCTCGCGGCGTTTCCAAAAGCCAACGAAACATATCCACAGCAAATCGTTGATTTGCTGTATTTTCCATACTTGTGTTTTGTAGGGGGGAAAGAGATGCTATTGCAGCGATTCTGCCGCGATTCACCTCTCGGGCGACAAAAACATATTCCTGTTCAGCTTTGTTTCTCAGGGTAGTGGAGACAGAGGCGTAAACGGGGGTATCATTCTGACGTTGAATAGCACAACCCTTCTCTATATAAAAGTCCTGCCAATGACGTAATAAGCCAACCCTATCGGTTGTACTAAAACGCCCCGTTATTTCGCGGAGCGGATCCCAGGATATACCGAACGGGGCAAGCCAGTTCGATGTCATGCCCCGATTCCAATCGGGCTTGTGTTTTCCTATAAGGAGCACGGCTCCGCCTTGCAATGTGTAATCTATGAGCGCAGTACGCGTCAACGCCCCGTGTTGAAGGGCGTCCAAGTCTACCACGACCGCTGAAAACGGACTCAAGTCTTCCGGAAACTGACCGCGCGGTTCCACATGAGAGGTATAGAGAGGTGGCGAGGCAAGCAGATCAAGTAGTTGATTCAACGCACGTGGGTCATTGGGATCGCGTAGTCGGCCGGATTCTACCGGGTTTCCTATAAGCCAGAGGATTCTGGGCATTCGTGGAGTTTTGCGGATCACGTACACGGTCGTTTTCGCATTTGGTGCTGGAGAAGCATGAGAAACATCGCCTGTGGGCAGAAATTGCAACGGTACGGCGACCAAATTTTCTTGATCCATCAGGGCAGTATTTACCACCAGGTCCGCATAAGGTCGCGTTGACTCAAGGCCGACTTCCACACGCAACCATGGCGGCAGTGAGATATTCGGGTCGATCTTCCAGGACTCTTGCGGTGAATGGAGTGTAGGTAGTGGGATGCGTCGTCGAAGTTTGAACGTGCTATACCCTTCCATTACGACAGCTGGGGGTATCCCGGGAGTTGGAAAAGAATCAAAAGGCGTTTGCGAAGCGACGTTTTTCGCCGATTCAAAGTCGTGCGGGTCTAGAGGAATTATCTGAGCGACCTGTCCAGTCTGAAACGATGCGGACGCTATGGGTTCAGCGGTGTCTACATGGACGCGATGCACACGTCCCGCTTCGCCGAGGAAAAGCCCTTCTTCGCACCAAACCAAGGCACGTATGGAGGAATCGTAATCGTGCGAGGTGTCTCCAGGCTTTCCGTTGTGCCAGATTTCCAGACGTTTTCCATTGGCTACGGCTAAGTTGTTACCACGAGGTTCTGCCGCGACCAAAAGCGGTTCCAGTGCTCCCAAAATGGGAACGTCGACGTTTATGGTTGTACCAGTGGGCGAAGTGGAGATCTGGATCACGTGGGCGCTTGAGGAGGCAGACTCGTAGGTCACTAGCCAGCAGTTGCCTGGAGGCTGCGTGACGAGTTCGCAGGGAATGTGGGGCTTCCCGGGAAGGGCTACTACCGAATCATGCTGGGTATTGTCCAAAAGATTGATCACATGCACATAGGTTGTTGGAGACCCGCTGGGGTTGTCGGCAGGGTAACCCCACGTAAGAATGAACAGCAGGTTGTTTGCGGGGTCATGCGCCATTCCGCGGG
>Ga0209204_1001080_pt1 | contig 27057 bp, 20 predicted proteins | sample AD_JPNMR2_MetaG_FD_184425 | JGI IMG/M metagenome (GOLD analysis project Ga0209204, IMG submission 184425) | Active sludge microbial communities of municipal wastewater-treating anaerobic digesters from Japan - AD_JPNMR2_MetaG (SPAdes) (version 2) | ecosystem: Engineered > Bioreactor > Anaerobic...
TGAACTAAAATATACACACAGTCAGATTGAAAATTTTTTCAAAAAATTTGAAATTGATAATTGGCGAGAAAATTTCGAAGAATGTGTTGATTTGCTGGTTGATGAAGAAATAAGAGATGAATTTATAGCGCTTGTTCGCAATTTGAATAAGGCAATTGATAAGGTGCTTCCAGATCCAGAAGCACTAAAATATACAACGGATTTAAAGATTATCAACTTCATCAAAGAATCTGCACGGCACAGATACAGGGATGATAAACTGAGTATTAAAGATGTTTCAATGAAAATAAGAGAGATTGTGGAAGCATATTTAATATCACAGGGTGTAAACCCGAAAATTCCGCCACTGCCGTTGTTCTCTGATGATTTTATTGCAAAAGTGAATAAAAAAACTCCAAAGGCAAAAGTAGAGGAACTGGAATATGCAATCAGAGAACATATTGAAAAACATTTTGAGGAAGACCCTGAGTTTTATGAGCGTTTTTCAGATAGGTTGAAGAAAATACTTGAAGAATATAAAGAAAATTGGGACTTACTGGCTCAGGAATTAGAAAACTTGAGAAGTGAAATTAAAAAAGGAAGAGAATCTGAACAGACCTTTGGACTTGACCCGAAAAATGAAATGCCATTTTTTGGTTTGCTCAAAGGAATGATATTCGGGAAACAACCTTTAGAACAACTCGGAGAAAAAAATATAGAGTTTCTGGTCAATTTAACGCAGGATGTTCTATCAATTATTAAGAATGAAATTACTTCTGTTGATTTCTGGGAGAATGAGACGAAGCAAAAAAAACTCAAGTCATATATCATTTCCCACTTATTAGAACATATTGCACCCAGAAGACAGGCAAATAATCTTGTTGCTGATGGAACGACTTCGTATATGAACAAATATGAAGACAGTATCTTTAACAAAAGGAATGAAATTGCCCAAAGGTTGTTTGAACTTGCATACCATATTTATGGAGGCAAACAGCATGCAGGTTGAAATTGAGAAAATCATCAGGTCAAAAAGAAAAACAATTGCCCTGCAGGTCACAGATGACGCAACGTTAATAGTGAGAGCACCGTTTGAAACAAGTGAGCAAACTATAAGGAATGTTGTTCTTAAACATGTTGACTGGATAGAGAGAAAGAGAAAAGAAATTCTTGCCAGAGACCCTGGTTTTGTAAAAAAAGAGTTCGTCAACGGAGAAGGTTTTTTGTATCTTGGAAGGTCTTACAGGTTGACTATCGTGAAGAACCAGAATGAGCCATTGATATTTAATAATGGTTTTTTCCTGTTGAAAGATTATCAGCCAGTGGCGTACCGATTGTTCGTTGACTGGTATAAAGAAAAATCTTATGAAAAGATTTCTGAAAGGGCTGCATGGTTTGCCAGGCAGACAGGATACGCGTTTAATACTATCAATATTACTAATGCTTTTAGAAGGTGGGGTTCCTGTTCTTCAAAAGGAAATTTAAATTTTTCCTGGCGGTTGATTATGGCGCCATTGTCTGTTGTGGATTATGTTGTGGTTCATGAACTCGTTCACATTGAAGAAAAAAATCACACAAAAATCTTCTGGAACAAGGTAAAAGCGCTATTACCAAATTATGAACAATCAAAGGATTGGCTGAAAAAATATGGCTATCTTTTGCGATTATAGCATTCATCAATTGAAATAAATCCTGCCATCATATTTCCTGCGTGACATAGGGAAATTAAAAGACAAAAAACTTCATTGAATCGTCAATCAATCATTTCAACTGGCTGGGAAAATGGTAAAATTGTAAAGATTGTTGTGTTCTTCAATTATTTTCTTCTACAAGAATGACCGGTGCAAAAGGAGCATACTTTTCTTTTACAATAGTGTTTGCTTCAAGGGCTTCTACATGTCCATCAAGAAAAAGGATATTTGCTCTTTTATCATGACGGCAGTGCACCATATAATTTTTCCCACCGGCTGGTTCAAAAAACCACATTTCCTTTTTCGCATTGCTCGCCCAGCTATCTGCAAGAAGGATAATATTTTTTGGTGCTTTTTTATATTTTTCAGGTATCTGGTGGATTTTCTCAAAATCTCTTGCCCAGCTTCCATAACAGAAACTGATAGAAGCTGCCTGGGGTACAACAGAAGGACAATGAACGATTTTTTTGTCGGTGATGTATTTGTAATATCCCATCAGCACTGTTGTCCATACTCTTGTGTAGTCAGGTGTTCTTGGATTTTCATTCGGAACCAGATAATCATTGAAATCAGCGGCATACATCATATGAGCCATATAACATTGTTTGAGATTAGCCACGCATAATGCCTGATTTGTTTTTTCTTTTATCCTGGTGATTTCAGGGAAAAAGACACTGCTTCCAATCGAGACAATGGCAATCAGAGTAAGAAGTTCTACCATTGTAATGCCTGCATTCTTTCTTTCCACGTTCTCTTCCTTGTTATCATCAATATATTTTACCTCAGTCACCTGTTGTTTGTTCAGAAATTATTTTAATTGGAATCGGTCTTACTGGCGCCCTGCTCGTCTGCGTTCTTATGTTCTTTACAGGAACATTTGTGTTCTGACTGATGATTTTGATGATAAGATTTGTGCACGTTTTTCCCTGGCACAACCCCATTCCTGCTCCAAGTGCTCTTTTCACGCCGTCTGCGTCAGTAATACCCTTTTTAATCACTTCAAGAATTTGTCCTTCTGTGATTTCCTTACATCTGCATATGATTCTGTCTTTTTTCATTTTTTAAAGTTCCTCACTACATTGAAATATTGTTTCGGAAAAGAAAAAGTTATGATGGATGTTCTGCTATTTTTTTCTGGAGATATGACTTTCACAATTCTGCCATTACATACATATTTTCCATTTCTATCAATGCACTTTATTTTTTCGTTTCTATCCGGAATTGGCAGAAACTCGTAAGGGATTGTCAAACCTGCATTTCTTTCATCGAAATTGTAGTTAAGAACGAATATGGCGAGACCAGGGCACACAGGAATACATAAGCCACAGCCAGTGCACTTATCCTGGTCGAGTGCAGGCAGGTTTGTGATAGGAACCCCAACCTTTATTGCTTTTTTCGGACAAACGGTTTCGCACGGATTACAGGGAATATCCTGTGCACACTCAATAATTGCAACCGGCCCTTTTTTAATTCTTTGTTCAGAAGGGAAGCCCGGGGCCCCTACATACATTGTCTCGTCAAGTTTTAATTCTTTCATGGTATTCTCTTATTATTTCTTCCTTGGAAATTTTTCTCTTTTCTCCGAATGTGCCAATCCTGAAATCGTTAAGTCTGTTTCTTATGTCCAGTTTTTCATCATCCCATTGTTTTTTTCTGATTTTCTCTGCAGCAGATATTCCTGCGAGTTTTCCTTCTTCCATGGCTGTTGACGCTTCTTCTATGCCTGAACAATCTCCTGCAACAAAAATCCCATCGACAGTTGTTTCCATATTTTCATTATGCAATGCCAAGCGCCCACCAAGATATGGTTTATATGTAAACTCGCAATCCGCTTGATATAATAGTTCATTAAGCGGTGAGAGTCCAACAGCAATGCAAATCAGGTCCACATCAAGAAGTTTTCTTTTTTTATAAATGGGCTTAAAGTTGTTGTCAACAGGACATATTACTGCGGCTTTTACTTCTTTTTTTCCGATGGCTTCAAGTACTGTTGTGGAAAGAAAAATTGGCACTCCAGATCTTTTGATTTTGGCTGCATGGACCATGTAGCCAGTGATTTCTGGCATGATATCAATGACTGCTTTGATCTCAGCGCCCGCCTGAATTAATTGATATGCAACGATTAAACCTACATTTCCGGCGCCTATTATCAGCGCTTTTTTCCCTGGCAAAACCCTGTGTATATTTACCATCGTTTGACAGGCACCTGCTCCCATTACTCCAGGAAGTGTCCATCCAGGGAATGGTAAAGGGTTTTCAAGTGCTCCTGCTGCCACCAGAATTGTTTTTGCTCTGACGAGAATGTTTTTTCCATTTTTCACCACACCTATTATTCTGTTTCTGAAAATTCCGTAAGCGACACTATCCAACCAGACATCTGTTTCAACTTTTTCAACTTCTTTTAGCAGTGTTTCTCCAATTGTGATGCCTCTGATGCCAGCCATATGTTGTCTGGAACCGAAAAATCTGTGAATCTGCTTGAAAAGTTGACCGCCTGGTTTTAGATTTTCATCAATCAATAAAACGCCAATACCTTTTTTTCTGGCTTCTATTGCTGCGCAGAGTCCTGCAGGTCCCCCGCCAATAATTACCAGTTCTTTTTCTTCCACCTGCCCAGACCTTTTTGAAATTCAATTTTCATTTTGTTTTTCACTGGAGTGATACACGTTCTCACATCCGGAACTCCGTTGATTGTCATCACGCAGTCAGTACATCTTCCGATTGCACAGAAAATTCCACGCGGCTGTTTGAATTTTTCGGTTTTCCTGAGCGCTCTTATGCCGTTTGCATACAATGCCGCTGCAACCGTTTCACCTTCGTAGGCAATCAATTTTTTATTATTGAGATATATTGACACTTTCTTTCTTTCAGGCATCTTTCCAAGTACCGGGTGGTCGTAAATTCTGCAATCAATTTTTTTCATTTTTCTCTATATTTGTTAAAAACTTCAACTGATGCAAGAACATTTTTTTCTGGATAACTGGGTCTGTACCAGCGCATGACATTGCATATGAAACCACCTTGTTTTGCATTTAGGTTTTCTACCAGCGTTTCTGCTTCTTTTTTCACATCTTCTGGTGTTCCATATGCAAGTGTACTCATCATATCAACGCTGCATTTCAGGCATTTTTTACCCTTGATTTTTTCTTTGAGTGTTTTTATGCCAATTACATTTGGTTGCACAAATTGAATAACATCAATTTCCATTTTTAATAAGTCGTCGAGGATGCTACTGATATCGCCGTCCAGTAGAAGACCTGTGTACATGTTTTCCTGGTGTATATGTTTGAATAGTTTTTCATATAAGGGCTTAAAATATTTTTTCCATATCTCGGGATTAAAAAACATACCATTATTTCCAGCAACTTCGTCAATAATGTTGACCATATGAGCCCCTGCTCTCTTCCACCGTGGAATCAAATCATGATGATACTGAAAAATTTTTTCAATGAGATTGACCACAACATTGATGTCTTCTGCAATTTTCATGAAGAATGTGTGATAACCGAAGATATTATAGGCGATGAGAAATGCTCCGGGGTCAATATACCCACATATAAATCTATCAGGATATCGTTCTCTAATAATTCTGGATATTTTTTTGAAAAATGGCTCTGTGATTTCAGGAGATGGAAACTGGTAATTTTTAATACTGTTGCTGCTGGCTAACGGACTCTGTTCTATGACATATGTTGAATTTTCATCTTTCGGTATTCTTTGAACAACACCCCATTCGTCTTTTCGAATATATTCACCATCTGCTGTTGTTTCCTCTTTCAAGAAAGTCCAGTGGTATGTTACCCATGCTGAATCAAAGTTTTCGGTCCCTGGTATGAAAGAAACGCGGTCAGGATTCAGTGTGCCGTAGGCGTTGTAAATTCCAGGGACATCAACCAGTTCCATGGGCAGGTATTCAGGATGATTGAATTCAATGCTTTTTCTCACCACATCTATGTGGTTCATTTCAAACCCTCGCAAAAAATTCTGCCAGTACAGTGTAATTGTACAACTCTGGCCAGTTAATGCCTTTTTTATAAAATCTTTCAGGGGAATAAATATCTATTGGTATTGATGTTTTTCCCCGTGTCAGGAGTTCTGACATAAGTTTACCGACAATGGCTCCGTATGCCATGCCATTTGAAAAGCCGGCTGCAATATATAGATTATCTGTTTCAGGGTATTTCCCTATGCATGGTAAACAATCTCCGGTAACAGCCATTGTTCCGCTCCAGCATCTGATAATGCTGATATCTTCCATTCCCTTGAAAATCCTTGTGAAAATTGCAGAACTGCCTGATAATTCAACCGGACTGACAGTTTCATCATAATGAAAAAATCTCTTTCTCGCTTGAGTTCTGAAACCACCTGCAAGAAGGTTTCCGCTTTTTGTCTGAGTGGTTGTAAATATGGCATCTCCTTCAATAAATGCTTCCATTGGATAGACAGGTAATTTTGCCACTTGTTCTGTGACAACAGCCACCTGGCGGAGTGGTAGAATATCAATTTCAGGGCACAGAATGGTTGACCAGGCATTTGTGGCGTTGATGACAGCTGCGCATTTTACTTTCACGCCGTTTTCAAGTTCAATCCCTTTAATTTTCTTGTTGTCTTTGATAATTTTCTTAACTCCGATATTTGTAAAAAACCTTGCTCCCTTTTTCATTGCGTTGAAAGCAAACCCATGAGTCAGAAAAAATGGATTTATTGTTCCATCTGATGCTCTATACCTTGCTCCATACACTTTTTCTGTTAACAAGGGACATTTTTTAAGGGTTTCTTTCTTATCCAGCAGTTCTATTTCCCTGTCGCCTGCTTTTTGCTGAATTTTAACTGTTTCTTTTATGTCTTTCCATTCTTCTTTGTTCAACGCAATATCTAAACTTCCTGTTTTCTGATATTCAAGTGTAACATTGAGTTCTTTTTCAAGGTTTTTCAGTATTTTATTATTTTCTTTTGCTACCAGAAGACGTGCTTTTATTGTTTCCGGGTTTTTATCCCTGCCCTCCAGTTGTATTACCTGACCTCCATTCCTTCCACTGGCACCCGATGCAATATTTCGTTTTTCAAATACGACAACTTTTCTGCTTTCTGTTGATAGATAATAGGCGATTGAGCAACCCATAATGCCAGCGCCTATTACCACGACATCGGCCTCTTCTGGTATACAGCCATTTTTCATTCAGATTGTCCTGTTTCAACAATTCTTTTTTCTTTTGCTGACATCTCTGCGCACAAACAGGTTTTTAATATTTTTCTTGCCTTTATCGCTGTTTCAATATTCATGTGCCTGTCTGCAACATTTTTCAAAAAATTTGCTGTGTCAATACTGGAATTGCTTTCTTCGGTTTTTAATTCTTTTTTTCCAGTTTCTTTTGTTTCAAAATTCAGTTTATTCCCATCAAAGTAAAGTATCCCATTTTCTCCTACGAATTTGATTTTAAAATCTCTGGCATTTTTGATACCCATGGCGAATTCAATGTTTGCGATGTGCCCTGATGGAAATTTCAAAACCATTATTGATGAAGTGGAAACCATTTTTTTATTATCGTTGCTGTATTTGATATTTTCAAATGCGCAGACAGATTCAGCATCGTGTTCCAGTTCAAGCAGCTGACTCACGAAATGAAAATGCTGTGCGGCATAAAGTGGACCACAAAGTTCAGGATCAGCGTACCATCCACCAAGAAAAGACGAAACGTATGTGTAATAAGAAAAAATCAACTGTCCAATGGAATTGATATTTTTTTTGATTGTATAAAATGGATTTTCCAGTATTTGAGTAAGACTGACCCAGTAAACGAGGTTTCTATTTCTGGCGATATTTATTAGATGATCAAGTTCCTGAATATTCAGGGTTGGAGGATATTCAACAAGGACATGTTTATTGTTTTCAAGGCATTTTTTTGCGATCAGGTAGTGTGTTGTATTCGGGGTTGAGATTGTCGTTGCCATAAGTTCTGGGTTTTTGAAAATGTCTTCAAGAGAGGACGTATATTCAATTTCAAATTTTTCTGAAAATTTTCTGGCTTCTTCTTCAAAAGGTGAGTAAACAATCACAGGTTCTCCAATGCCTGTTTCAATGATGGCCTTGGTCTGGAAGTGTGCTCGCCCCCCTGCTCCGATAATCCCCACTTTAATTTTCTTTTCCATCGTTCCCCCTGTTTTTTCTGTGTATATTTAATCCAAATTTTTCTGTGCCTATGATAATAGATCTTTCTTTATATAAAGGTATTTTACAACAATAAACACGTTTTCAAAATATACTTAATATTGGTTCTGACACATCTTATTTTGTTGACAGATTGGTCGCAGGGTATGATAATATTTTTAACATGCGAGTCAATTTAATTTCGCCCAGATCGCCGGTGGCATCTGTCACAAAAAGGGACAGAGCGGTTCAATTTTCAAGATTAAGTTTAACAACAGTCGCCGCTTTATTTCCATCTGATACAGACATTAAGATAATCAACGATAGTCTTGATGAAATAGATTTTGATGAGAAAGTTGATATGGTTGGTATTACAACTATTACATCCACTGCTCCCAGGGCGTATGAAATTGCTGATGAATTCAGGAAAAGAAAAGTTCCTGTTATTATGGGTGGGATACATCCTTCTGTTCTTCCCAACGAAGCGTCTCTTCATGCGGACGCAGTTGTTATTGGAGAAGCAGAAGGTGTAATGGATAGATTATTGGAAGATTTTCGCTCCGGCAATTTGCAGAAATTTTATTCCTCAACTGAGAGACCGGACCTTTCAAAACTTCCCCTGCCAAGAAAAGACCTTTTATATGGCAATAAATTTTACAGAGAAATGGATATGGTTCAGACAACAAGGGGATGTCCTTTTAATTGTGATTTCTGCAGTGTTTCTGATTTTTTTGGTCGCACTTACCGGACAAGACCGGTTCAGGATATAGTGAGAGAGGTTGAACTGTTAAAGAACAGGGCTATCATTTTTTTTGTTGATGATAATATTGCCGGCCGTCCGGATCATGCCAGGGAACTTTTCAAGGCATTAATTCCTTTGAAGGCGAGATGGTTTTCACAGGCATCCATCATAATAGCAAGAGACAAAGAACTGTTGAAACTGGCTGCAAAGAGTGGATGCAAGGCGCTTTTCATAGGTTTTGAATCTATTTCAGAACAGAGTTTGAAGCAGGTCGGGAAAAGCATAAACCGTATCACTGAATATGAGGAAGGAATCAAACGAATTCACGATAGTGGAATAAGTATTATTGGTGCTTTTATATTTGGTTTTGATTCAGATGGGATCGATGTTTTTGACAGGACTATTGATTTTATTGAACGGAATAAGATTGAACTTGCGAGTTTTTCCATCCTTACTCCGTTGCCGGGGACGCGTTTATACAAACAGTTCGACCAGCAGGGAAGAATATTTGAACGAGATTGGGCAAAGTATACCTGCGGGGAAGTCGTGTTTAAACCGAAACTATTGAGTGTCGACCAATTACAGGAAGGTTATTATCATGCAAGAAGAAGAATATCCTCATACAACTCAATATTCAGACGAACAGTTCGATTTAGCAAAACATCATTGTTTTTTCTTCCCATAAATCTTGTGATGCGGAAGGCAAGCAGGGCTTCCTTAAAAAAAACAAAGCAAAGGAATTAGGCGGGAATTACGCATAATACAGGAATTCCATAACCTGCAAAATTAAACAAAAAACAATATAATATACGCATGAACACAAAAAAACCTTTTTTGTGGGTGCTTGGTATTTCTACCTGTATAAGAATACTTTTTGCAAAAATTGTTCCAATTACAGGAGACGAGGCATATTTTATTGTCTGGGCAAAACATCTGAGCTGGGGATATTATGAACATCCACCAATGATTGGCTGGGTGATGTGGTTATTTTCTTTTCTTGGTAATGACATTTTTATTTACCGTATTTTTCCGCTCATTGCTATTCCTTTGATGACAGTCATTATTGTGAATTTATTAAAAGAAGTGGATAGAAACAGGGCATTTTTATGTGCTTCTATTTTTCTTCTGTCTCCTGTCAGTATTCTCAATGTTCTGAGCGTGAATGATGTACCTCTCATTCTTTTCACATTTCTTTCGGGTGTTTTTTTCTACAGAGCACTGAAAACTTTGAGAATATTTGATGCTGTGTTATCCGGATTTTTCTTTGGATGCGCTTTTCTTTCAAAATATTTTTCTGTTTTATTCGGTATGGCATTGTTGATTTTTTGTATGGTTACAGGGAAAAAGAATGTATGGAAAACATTTTTTTTATTTTTTATTGGTAGTTTGCCGCTTATTACGGTGAACATTCTCTGGAACTATACTCATTGCTGGCTAAATATCATGTTCAACCTATTTTATAGAAATAAAGGTATGACTTTAAATTTTTTCAATGTTTTTATTTATTTGTTAGAACAGATTTTTTTAATGACACCGTATCTATCAGTGAAATTTTATAAAAACAGATGTTTTCTGGACGAGTGTAAAAAAAAGAATTTGTTCTGTTTTGTTTTCTTAACCCCATTTTTCTTCTTTCTTTTTATTTCATTGATAAAAAGTGTTGGATTACACTGGATGGCATCATTCTATCCTTTTTTCTTTCTTGTTATTGCACATTTGCCGTTTGATGCTCTTGATAGAGCGCTGCGGCATTGTTTTTATCTTTCTCTAACCGTGATGATTATTGTCGTTATCATTTTTGCGATACCAGTTGAGGTATATAAAGGATTAAGAAAGTACCCACAAATTGTGATGTTTCTGCGTCCTTCAGAGCTGTGCGAGATAATTGAAAAAAATTTAAATGGAAGAATTCCTGCATCCACAGGTTACACTGAAACATCGGTGCTATCTTATCATTGCAGGAAGGATTTTGTGCTGTTTGGCTCTCTGTCGAGGAGTGGAAGATATTATGATTATATTACAGATTTTAGAAACTTTGATGGAAAAGATTTCCTGATAGTATCTCTCAATGAAAAAGATGTTGAAAAGTTTGCGATGTATTTTCAAAGTTTATCAGTGAAAAACGTGGAAGTTATGGGTGCGAAATTCTATTTGGTCAATGGAAATCACTTTATTTTCAACAATTACCGCAATTTGTATTTGAGGAAAATTTCTTCAATGTATTATAGCCCGGTTCGATTTTTACCTGCCAGCAGAAACTTTTTTATGGAAAGATACTTTTCAGGATAACCCAACCTTAAGTGATTGATTTTTCGTAATTTTAGAAAATTTGAGAGATACAATTTTTTCTTGACTTTACGCAAATAAAGTGCTATAATTTTTTTTAGAAAAAATAGGAGGTTTTTAATGGAAAAGGAAAAAGTTACAACAAAATACGACGCGACAAAAATTCAGGTACTTGGAGGGATTGATGCGGTAAGAAAAAGACCTGCGATGTACATCGGTGATACATCTGTTTTTGGTTTACATCATCTTGTATATGAGGTTGTCGATAATAGTATTGATGAGGCAATGGCTGGATATTGTACAGAAATTTCAGTTGTGATACATCTTGATAATAGTGTATCTGTTGCTGATAATGGCAGAGGAATACCTGTTGATATTTACAAGACCGAAAACAAACCGGCAGTAGAAGTGGTTCTGACAATGCTTCACGCTGGTGGAAAATTCGATAGGAAAGCATACAGGGTTTCAGGTGGATTGCATGGTGTTGGGGTCTCTGTTGTCAATGCACTTGCAGAATGGCTTGAGGTTGAAATAAAGAGAGAAGGGAATATTTATCATCAGAAGTACGAAAGAGGTAAACCGGTTTCACCACTTACAGTGGTTGGAAAAACGAAAGATACTGGAACGACTGTTACATTTAAGCCTGATAGTGAAATTTTCGAAACAATTGAATTTGATGATAACATCCTTGCGAGCAGACTGAGGGAACTGGCTTTTTTAAACCCCTCGCTCACAATCAAATTTGAGGATGAGAGAAAATCAAGAAGTGAAATTTTTAAGTTTGATGGTGGGCTTGTTTCATTTGTTGAATTTCTCAATAAGAACAAAGTCGCATTGTTTTCCCCCCCATATTATTTCAGGAAGGAAGAAGGCGATATGGAACTTGAAGTAGCGTTTCAATATAATGATGGATATAATGAAACAATCCTTTCATTTGTGAACAATGTCAATACGAGAGATGGAGGAACACACCTGACCGGCTTCAGGGCAGGTTTGACAAGGGGTATCAATGAGTATGGTAAAAAAAATCAGATTCTTGATTCAAATACTACTCTCAGTGGTGAGGACGTGAGAGAGGGTTTAACTGCTGTTGTCAGTTTGAAAATTCCTGACCCCCAATTTGAAGGTCAAACGAAAACGAAGCTTGGTAATTCAAGTGTGAAACCATTTGTCGAGAGCATTACTTTTGACAAGATATATACATTTCTCGAAGAGCATCCTGATGCTGCGAGAGATATCCTTAATAAGGCGATTACTGCATTAAAGTCGAGGGAAGCAGCCAGACGGGCAAGAGACCTGACCAGGAAGAAACTTGCTGAGGGAGGAGAACTTCCCGGGAAACTGGCTGATTGTTCCATTCGTGACCCAAAACTGAGAGAACTTTTTATTGTTGAAGGAGATTCTGCGGGTGGCAGCGCAAAACAGGGTCGGGATAGAACTTTTCAGGCGATTCTTCCTTTGAGAGGGAAAATTATAAATACGGAAAAGGCAAGGCTTGATAAAGTACTGAGCAATAACGAAATTCGTATGACAATTAGTGCGATAGGTGCTGGATATGGTGATGAGTTTGATATATCGAAAATCAGATATAACAAAATTATTATAATGACTGATGCTGATGTTGATGGTGCTCACATACGAACACTGCTGTTGACGTTCTTTTTCAGGCAAATGCCTGAATTGATTAAACAGGGCTACTGCTACATTGCACAGCCACCACTGTACAAAATAAAGAAAGGAAAAAAAGAAGCGTACATTGAGAGTGAAGCCGAGTTGGAAGAAATACTCTTGAATCTTGGTAGCGAAAAACTGACTGTGCAGGTTAATTCTCTGAAAAAACCTTTGTCTGGTTCAGAAGTAAAAAAACTTGCGAGATTTTCAAAACGTTTTATGGAGCTGGATAAGATGTTGAAAAAACGCGGTATCGACATTAAGAAATATTTTCCATCTGCTGATTCGAAATCTGGTACGCTTCCAAGTTATTCAATAAAACTTAATGGTAATCAGTACTACTTTTATTCAGATGAGCAGTTGTCAAAATTTATGGAAGAAAATCAATTGAATAATCAAAATCTTTTCGTGGGGAATTATCAGTTAATTGAAATATATGAAAGAAGAGAATGTGAGAAATTGTTTTCTGAAATTAAGAATCTTGGATTATCGCGAGAATTCTGGAATGAAACTTTTATAATCACTCTTGATGGCGAAAATAAAGAGATATCTTTTGAGCAACTTTTTGATATTGTGAAAGAACATGGTAAAAAAGGGATTACAGTGCAGAGGTATAAAGGACTTGGAGAAATGAATCCAGAGCAGTTATGGGAGACCACCATGAACCCTGCAACCAGAAGGTTGTTGAAAGTTTCCCTTGATGATGCAGCAAAGGCAGAAGAAATTTTTACAATACTTATGGGCGAACAGGTGGAGCCGCGTAAACAATTCATTCAGAATTTTGCTCTTGAAGCAAAAAACATTGATATTTAAGGAGGAATTGTGGACGATAAAGAAAAACAGCAGCTACCAAAGGAAAAAATTACACCAGTAGGAATAGAGATTGAAATGAAAAATTCCTACCTTGATTATGCTATGAGTGTTATCATAGGTCGCGCATTGCCTGATGTTAGAGATGGACTAAAGCCAGTACACAGAAGAATTCTTTTCGCTATGATGGAACTTGGCCTTGAACCAGGCAGACCTTATAAAAAAAGCGCTCGTATTGTTGGAGAAGTAATGGGGAAATACCATCCTCATGGTGATTCGCCAATTTACGAATCTCTTGCAAGGATGGCCCAGGATTTTACATTAAGATATGTCCTGGTTGATGGTCAGGGCAATTTTGGCTCAATAGATGGGGACCCTCCGGCAGCAATGAGATATACTGAAGCAAGACTTCGTCCACTGGCTATGGAACTTCTGGCGGATATTGAAAAAGATACAGTGGATTTTATGCCCAATTTTGATGAATCTCTTACTGAACCTGTTGTTCTTCCAAGCAAAGTTCCGAATTTATTAATTAATGGTTCTTCAGGCATCGCAGTTGGTATGGCAACCAATATTCCACCTCATAATCTTGGTGAGGTCTGTGATGCGCTGATCATGATGATAAAAAATCCAGATTGTTCAATCGAAGAGATTATGAAATTTATTTTAGGACCGGATTTTCCGACAGGCGGAATAATTTGTGGAACCCAGGGAATTGTTGAAGCATATACTACTGGAAAAGGTATTATAACAATCCGCGGAAGAGTTGAAGTTGAGGAAACAAAAAACCACGATAATGTTGTAATTACTGAGATTCCCTATGAAGTGAACAAATCCGCTCTTGTTGAGAATATTGCTAAACTGATTGAAGAGAAAAAAATTGGTGGTGTCAGTAATGTCAGGGATGAATCGAGCAAGGAAGGTATACGAATAGTGCTTGAGGCAAGAAAGGGCGAAAATACTGATATTATTATCAACCAGTTATACTCCCACACCCAGTTACAGACAACATATGGAATCATTAACCTGGCACTGGTAAACAGGCAGCCGAAACTCCTTACTCTGAAGGAAATGCTTGAGTTGTTTCTTGAGCATAGGAGAAGTGTTGTTATCCGTAGAACTCGTTTTGAATTGAATAGGGCCGAAGAAAGACATCATATTTTACTGGGGCTTAAAATTGCTGTTGACAATCTTGATAAGGTGATTTCTCTTATAAGGAACTCAAACAGTATTGAAGAAGCAAGAGAAAACTTGATGAAAAAGTTTTCCCTGAGTCAGAAACAGGCGGATGCCATTCTCGCTTTGCCATTGGGAAAACTGACAAAACTTGAAAGAAATAAAATAGAAGAAGAACTCGACGAGATCAGCAAGAAGATTGCTGAATTGAAGGCAATCCTTGCAAGCAAAGAAAAGGTCAATGCTATCATTGAAGGAGAATTGAAGGTTTTGAAAAACAAATATGCTGACAAAAGACGCACTGAAATCGGTTCTCCAATAGAAGAGTTAAGTGATGAAGACCTTGTACGACCTGAAGATATTGTTGTTACTGTTTCTGCCCACGGCTATGTTAAAAGATTGCCTCTTGAAACATATAGAAGACAGCGACGTGGTGGTCGTGGAATTTTGGGAGCGGGTACAAAAGAGGATGATTTTGTAAGACATGTGTTTGTATGCTCAACTGTTGATCAATTGCTAATATTTACAGAGACAGGAAGAGTTCACTGGTTGAAAGGTTATCTGATTCCTGAAGCGAGTCGTGTTGCACGGGGTAAACCCCTTGTCAATCTTCTAAAAATTCAAACCGATGACAAAATTGCGGCTGTAATACCGGTAGCTGATTTTTCTTCCGGTCAGTTTATTCTTATGCTCACAAAGAAAGGAATTGTGAAGAAAACGCCTCTTGTTGCATATAGCAAGCCAAGGCAAGGCGGTATCATTGGAATTACATTGAAGAATGATGACAAACTAATAGATGTGAAGCTTGCTGATGGTAACAGGGATGTCATGCTTTTTACAAAACACGGCTTTTGCATACGGTTCAGTGAGCAGGAGGTCAAGCCAATTGGCAGAACAGGTATGGGAGTAATAGGGATTAGGTTCAAAAATCCAAAGGATGAAGTAATTTGTGGTCAGGTTTTTGCTTCTGAAAATCCAACAGAGGAAATACTAACAGTTTCTTCGAATGGATATGGAAAGAGAACCTATGTCAAGTATTACAGGCGGCAGAAGAGAGGTGGTAAGGGTGTGATTGATATGAAGGTTAACAGTAAGACAGGTTATGTTGTGAAAACAAAGATGGTTCGGGAAGATGACGAAATTATTATAATGACAACTGGCGGGATGATCATCAGGTTGCCAGTGAACGAAATTAGAAGGGTTGGTCGAAGTACCCTTGGTGTAAAATTGATAAATCTTAATCAGGGAGATCATATTGCAGATGTCGCAATCGTCCGGGAAACAGAAGAAATTTGAATATCTTGAACATCCGGCGGATATTGCAATAAGAGTATATGGAAGAAATTTAGAGGAACTTTTTGAAAATGCCGCACTGGGACTCTATGATATATTGAGCCCTTACGGGAAAACAGACGGTTCTGAATATCAACGAAACAATACATTTTATTCCGATTCTAAAGAGGAACTTCTTGTTTGCTTTTTGAATGAATTGCTCTTTATTGCACTGAGGGAACATTTGATTTTTTATAAATTTTTGTTTAATATAGATTGTTCAGAAAAAGAGAAAAAACTCGTATGCGATATGATGGGTCATAAAATTGAAGGAGTAGAACGGGAGGTGAAAGCTGTGACCTATCATCGCATGAAGATCAGGAAAGTTAACAATCTTTTGCAGACAGAGGTTATATTTGATATTTGAAGGGGGCTATGGTGAATCAAAAAGATTTAAAAGTTTTTAAAGATATGCTGATCAAAGAGAAATCCAGGATATTGAAAAGTATTACTCAACTTGAGGAAAATACTCAGCAGGCTGCTCGGGGAAATGTATCTGAAGGAGCTGGTGTGCCGACGCATATTGCGGATTTTGGAACCGATGCATTCGAAAAAGATCTTGATTTAAATCTTACCAGTTCGGAAATTGAACTGCTTCAAATGATAGAAGAATCATTGAAGAAAATTGAGACAAGAAAATACGGAATATGCGAATCCTGCAATAAGCCAATTTCTAAGGCGAGACTGAAAGCAATTCCATATACAAAGTATTGCATTAAATGCCAGAGAGCTCAGGAAAAAACCGAGAGAAAACGGGGATAAACAAATTGAGTTTTTTTTATTCAAGTTTTGCCATTGCATTTTTGATTGATAGAGTTACCAAATCGCTAGTAACACTGAAAATTCCTGAGAATTGTTCGGTGAAGGTTTGTGGGTTTCTGTATATTAATAACATAAAAAACAGTGGTATATGTTTTGGCTTTCTGGAAAACCCTTCGTATTTGCCTTTTATCATCATTCTGTCTGTAATTGCGCTTCTTGTTATCTTACTTTATGTGCAAAATAAAAAACTTGAACTTCCAATTTTTTCTCATGTTTGTTTTGGATTAATTTGCGGCGGAATTCTCGGGAACCTGTATGATAGGATCCTGTATCGTGGTGTCATTGATTTTATCGATTTTCTTGTTTGGCCAGTGTTTAACCTGGCTGATACTTTTATCGTCTGTGGAATCGCATGCCTTTTAATTTTTCACTCAAGGAGCAGAAAGCGTGCATCCAGTGTGTCTTAAGATTGGTAATTTTGTCATCTATTGGTATGGGGTTTTCGTTGCACTGGGTATTATCGTTAGCAGTTTCGTTTTCCAATTGAAGGCTAGAAAAACAGGGTACTCAGACGAAATTTCGGGCAAAATCATTTTTTATACTGTACTTTCTGGTATCATAGGTGCCAGGATTGTTCATGTCCTTGCTTATTTCCATTATTACATGAGGAATCCTGTTGAAATCATCATGTTACGAAATGGTGGTCTGGCGATTCAAGGTGGCATACTGGCAGGGCTTCTGGGACTTATTTATATTTCAAAAAAATTAAACGTTAATGTTCGGCAGAATCTTGATATGGTAGCTTCTGTTGTTCCTCTCGGGCAAGCAATAGGAAGAATCGGTTGTTTGTTTCATGGTTGCTGCTATGGTAAACCGAGTACGCACTGGTTCTCAATAAAATTTCCTTTTCTTGAGACACGTGTTCATCCAACTGAAATATATTATTTTATTGGCGACCTTGCAATTTTTTTTCTTCTATATCTATTTTCCAGAGATAAACATCAGGATGGCGAGATTGCGGCATGGTACTTAATTTTCTTTGGAAGTTTAAGATACTGGATAGATCATTTCAGGGGAGACCTTATTCCAGGCATGTTTGGGTTTTATCAGACCCAGATATACGGAATTATCTGTTTTCTTATTGGCGCATTCTGGATTTTCAGATTGTTCTTTGCCAATCAGAAGATGATTTGATAAATTGTTTTTGCTATTAGAGCGACAGCAATAGAAACCATTCCTATTAAGCCCACACCGCAGGTATATCCAGCCAGGATGATTGGAGTATATCTTCTCCATGTCTGACTACCAAATTTTTTTGCAAAGTAGAATCTTCCAAGCATTGCACCTGCAAAAAGCGGTATTGCATAATGCGGCCACATTGAAACTCCGCCGACAAGTCCATAGAAAAAGGAAACAGGTGCTTTCAGAAAAGTTAAAATAGCGTTCAGTACTAATCCACCAGCAGCAAAACTCAGGAAATAGAACGGTTTAATTGCTTTAATCATATAACTTGTTCCTGACTCGCCGAGTGTACTACTAATCCATAAACTCTGGGTGATAGCATTCAATGGCCACATTTTCTGAACATATGGATAGGTTGCTGATGGAATTGGTGACAGGTGCCAGATAATGGACCAGAAAAGAAAACTGCAAAACAACATGATAACAAGGGCAGTAAATTCAGCTTTGTACCAACTGGTAAACTTTGTTCTGGTCAGTTCAAGTTGTTTGAAGGCCTGGGTCATTCCACCTACATCGAAATATGGGATTGGAGAAAACCATATTGCTGCGCCTTTATAGCCGCTGAAGATGAAACTGGCTTCTCTTACAAGCGGGAACGAAACACCGGTTGCAACACCAGTAATACCATACATTCGTGCAGAGGTATAGCTTAAAAACGGAGTCAAAATAAATCCAAAAACAATGAAAATCAAAACAGGAAATTCAGGTACAAGAGAATGTGTTAATATAATGAACGCAATAGTTGCCAGAGCCCATAAACCAAGAGCCACAGGAATTGGATAATCACCCCTGTTTTTTGGTAATTCTTCTTTTAGTTTAGCGACATCTTTTTTCCTTCTCGCCGTGATTGTCTTCCATATTCCGATAAGACCAACGCATATTCCACTACCTATAATTGCATTAATCCAGAAGTCCATGTTTGCTGATATTGATGTTGGAACAACACTCATTCCGGGTTGCCAGTTTTTGATAATGTGAGCGCGATAAAGTATTGGATTTGAAACACATTGTGCAAGTATAGAGGATGTGAGAGAACCCACAATTACCCAGAATGGCAAAACGAATCCTGCAAGTATCGTACCCAGGTCTGTCATCAATCCAAGGATACAGGCAGGCGCTTTTGCGCCAATCTGCGCTGTAAAATCAACCCATGGTATTGGTATTAACTGAAGAGGTTTCGACATGAGAAGCCCTGTAATTGTTGGAATGACCACATAAAATGCGCCAAAAATGATACCGATCATAGCGCTTACACTAAATACCCGCCATCTCCAGCTTTCAGTTTTTCCTGTGACCTCAGCAAGAGCTGTGGCGCCCTCTGATGCTACAGGAGCCATTGGAAAGGCAAGTTTTTCCTTGTCACTGGTAATTCTGAATAACACATATCCCAGAGTAAACTGAGTAATCCTGATAAGAAATGCAAAGACAATAATAATCACGATTGGTTTTATCCAGTCATGATGAAAGAAAGTTCTCTTAAAGATGGCTTCTGAATTTGCAGGAGGCACAACCCATGATGGGATTTTATCTGAAATTCCAAAAGATTGAGCATAGTGTGATTGTATGAAATACTGTCTCCATATTAATTCTCCAAAGGCGCCACCTTGTATGGTAAGTCCTGCAGTACCCAAAATTGTGCCACCCCCTGCAACGGCGCCAGCAATAATGTATAAAATATAAATTTCCTGTCTTTTCAGTGAGATAAAAGAACGTTTTGCAATTTCAACAAGCAATATTACAGCAACCCATTGAGCAGCACCACCCAGGCCACCACCAGTGATCAATCCTAAGTATATTGCACCTGGCAGCATAATAAAACCGATAAAAATTGCGGCTATGACTGCCTTAATTCCAAACCCTTCCTGGAATTCTTCTAACTCAGGTCTAAAATCATTGATATGTTTTTCGTTCATTCGCTTTCCCTGTTATGAAATAGACAAACCAAGCATTGTTTTACCCTGTTTTTCATAATCTTTCTTAATTTCAATACTCACGGTTCTCCAGACTAAAAATTGTTTGCGTATTCCATCAAGAAATCTTCTATTCAATCTTTTCCAGTCAGACGATTCTCCGCTTTCCCTTGTAATTTCAAGATTTATCGCATAAAAATTGTACTGACCCATTGGAGACATTGTGATTTTTACTTTCTGTGTTACCCCTAAATCAAATGGTGCCAGGGCGACATTGGTATTGATGATATATGAGTGCTTTCCTGATGGATGTTTCTCCACACTGAACTTTGTATCATTGGTGTAAAGATTTCCAAGTGAAACATCCTGGTATGAATTAAAGTATTCAGATAAGAATGTTGAAAGTCCAACTACTTCTATTTCACTGACTGTAAATGGGAATTCGAACGACCATCTATCCCCTTTTGGTTCAGGCAGTATCCAGCGTCTTGTCACATCAGGTACAGCCATTTGAGATGCCTTTCTTGCGGGATAAATAGTGGACAAAAGCACTGTGATGATGATAATGATTGTTGCAAAAACAGCGGACAAGGAAGAATAATTAAGTATCAGTCCATGCAGTAAACCAGTTACAATTAGAAATTTCGTTACCATCTGTCCGAGTAAGTACCCGCCGACAGCGCCCATCACAGCAAATACACCGGATTCTGCCAGATACAATGATGCAATATGCACTGGAGCAAGTCCAACTGCGCTGTAGGTGCCGATTTCTCTAAGTCTTTCATAAACAGAGCCAAGCATGGTATTGAGAACAATCATTGCAGCAATAAGAATCGGAATGATCAGGTTGCTCAGTCCTGATAATGATGTAAGGCCTATGCTACTATAAACAGTGACTTTATTTTCATGTCCGACAAACAATATGGCAGCAAGTTTTGAAATGAATGATTCCACAATTTCCCGGGCATTTTCTCCAGGATAAAATTTGATTGCGATTGATTGAAGGGTTCCTTTGAGGTCTTTCACTATTTTTGGAGGAACGATAGGAATATTTGATGGTTCAATGTGTATGAAACTTTCAAGTTTTTCGACAGAGCCAAATACCTGTGCCCTTTGCTCCATTTTGATTTTGCCGAGTTCTTTGGACGGAAGTGATGCAAAATTTACAGGGGTCAAAAGTTCATCATCAAGGTCTCTGACATCTGTCATCTTTTCTGAATCGAATATACCTTTTACCAGGAGGGATTGCCCGAATATTTCAACTTTTGCTTTTCCTACATCTGAAATACTGATTCCAAGGTCCTTTGCAATTTTGTCTGGAAGTATAATCACATCTGTTTCGCCTGGTTCTAACCAGGAGCCTGCTATAAGGAGTTTGTCCAGCCCTGTAATTTCTTTTTCTTCAGGAGTCAGCCCGAGAAGTCCTGAAGCATAACAGATTTTGTTTCCATTTTTTATTTCCACAGCGGTTTTATTTCCAAGGTCTTCATTGATAAACCAGTACCTCTGTGCTATGATGCTGTGTCCCTGAAAATCATCAAGAACATACTTATATGCGACTTCCTGAAGAGGGCTCCATGAGCGGTCTCTAAGTAAGGCACCATGATAAAGCGGTTTGTTGGGTCTCATGATTTGATTGAATTTCATAAATGATTTTATAGACGTAAAGGAAAGAACTGTGAATGTGAGAAGTACCAAAGTAATGCCAGTAAGCATTGTTCTGATTTTTCTTCGTTTCATATTGGCAACTCCAAGAGAAAACGCGGTTCCTGCTGCAGCTATTCGTCCAACATCAGTTTGATAAACCTTTGCGCCTTCTCTTTTTAACCTCTGCATCTGCTCTTCAAACTTTGATGTAATAATCGAAATTACAACAATTGACAATGAAAGTACAATAAATGCAAGCAATATCACTTCAGGAGCATTGGTCAATTTGAAAGCAGGATGCACAATCCTCATGACAAAATAAATTATAAGAAAAATCAATGCCATACCAGCAATTCTTTTTTCAAGTTTAGGGAAACCAAAGAATAATCTTTCTCCAAAATAGGCAAAGGGAAGTAGTAATAGAAAATAAAAGATGATACCCTTTATCACATCATTTGCTGTACTTTTTACATCAGGGTAAGCGCGCGATTCAATTGCCTGAGATTGACGTGAATAACTCAAAAACGATTCCCAGTCCTTTTCTTGCTGTGCTTTTTCTGCTTTTTTCAAAAGTTCCTTTGATTGTTCCTGCAAGGCGTCAAGTCGTTCATTTCTTATGTTATATCTTTTGAAATTTGCAACCCTGTATGAATCAAGAATAATCATGTCTTTTGCTGCCTGATAGGGCAGATTTTTTATTGAATCTGTTGTGTCCACAGGAAAACCAAGTCCTTCGGCTTTCTCTTTGCTTTCAGTTGTGGGTTGTGAATTCAAAAGAAGAAGTCTTATTCCAAGTGGTCCTGATTGCCCGGCAATTTTTACATACGTTGCTCTCTTGGCAAAAACGACTCCGACAGGTTCAATGTAAGAACTCCATTTCCACGGAGGTACATCATATGTTTCAAGAAAATATGAATATGCTTCAGGCAAACTATTTGAAAGGTCAAAGACATCCAATTTATTGATAGCTGTGAGATATTGTGGGTCAATCAGCCCTATCAAATTTATTGGCTTGCAATAAAATAATACAACAAGCCATTTTTTGCTGAGTGTGTCGAGTGTTACTCTATTCGGATATTGTTCGTCTCCATTAACACCATAGTCAGGAGCCATACAAATTTCACCAGAGTTTTTGTCAATAGAGTACGCTTGCAGAAGGAAACCTGTTCCCAGAGAAAATCCGATGATAGTGGCTTCACCATTTTCATCAGTGATTTCCAGGGCATCACCTCTTACTCCATAAAATGATTTGCTATAGCCTACTGCGGTTTCCATTGTGGATTGCCATCTTGGTAGAACCAGAGCATCTTTGATGGGTTCATTTGGCACAAAACTTTTTCTCGGGTCAAACCTGACAACTTTTGCTGTCAGAATGGCAAATGTATCTTTGATGTTTATTTCACTACCCGAAAAGAATTCTGTATCATTCAAAGCATATGAAACCATTTTCTTGATTAAATTTATTTGCTTCTGAATATTTTCAACCCTGATGTGTTCCTGTGTATCAAAGGGCGTATCCACCAGCTTTCGTGAATCATTGACAGTAACAAAACTGATCGATGGAAAGCCAGCCATAGTTACGATTTCACCATCTGTTCGGATTCTTTCAGGTAGAAAATTAGACCAGCTAACACCCTTTTCAGGGCTTACTCCATTTACAATACTTTGGTCAGGATTGTATCCAAATTTTCTACATTCATTCTTACCTGCTTCAATAAGCTTTTTCGCGAAAGGAGCAAGGAATCTTTGATAATTAAAATTATATGTATTATGCCACAGACCGACCTGGTCTGATTGGCTTGTAAGGTCAAGGCAGAATACAAATTTTGCGTTGATGAGACTTTCCAGTTTATTTTTGAATTGAGGTACTGTTCTTAGATGCTTTGACACAAAATACGAAATTCCCTTCAATGACTCAAAATGTGCGGATGTTGCAAGCAGGACCAGTGTTCTACGGGGCGGGTTACTGGCAAAATAAGAAGCAAGGTCAAGCAACGCCGAAATTCCGCAGGACGATTCAGCACCAGGCGCAATGCTTGGTACCACACTCATTGAGTCATAAAAACTTTCCAGAATAATAATTTCTTTTTTCAGTTCAGGGTCGGTTCCTTCTATTGTTGCAAATATGTTGTACGTAGGTAATCGTGTCCAGGTAACTTTAGCATTAACTGTGACCTGACTGCCTTCGCTGGCAAGTTTGATAATTTCATTGACATATTCTTTTTTTATCAGAAATCTGGGTACGTTCAATGGAACAGAAAGAAATTTTCTTTCACACTCGGTTCTGCTGGTATTGTCTGGTTCAATAAAGATGATTGCTTTTGCTCCAAGGGAGGCAACATCGAGCCACAGGTTTTCAGTATTAAAATCCATCAACACAATATTTCCGTCTATGTCTTTTCCTGATAATGATTTTAATCCGCTTTTATCGCAATAAATAATGGTTCCAGTAATTCCTTCAGGCGGAGTTGTGCAGGTTCTGATGGAATTTGGCCAGAGGGCATGAAGTGGTATGTTTTTATTTTTTGTTGAAAGAAAAGCGTGCTCCTGGATGGGAACAACGACATCAAATTTCTCGATCTGAATGTTTTTTAATCCACAAGAGCGAAATGTGTCTACTATATAATCGGATGCCTTTTTACATGATTCTGTTCCAGCAAGTCTATCAGGTAAAGAAGAAAAGTATCTGATGTGGTTTAGAATCCTGCCTTCCTGAGCTGCAGCAAATACAGAGAATAATAAAACCAGTACTACCGCTTTAATGATTCGCATTTTTGAACTCCTGTAATTTTGCCCATGCCAGGCGACTGCCCGGGTTATTGTTAATCTCTTTTACAAATTCCTGTATTGCTTTTGTATAATATCTTTGCTTTTCAAAAATCAATCCCCTCAAAAGATAAACCTCAGGAAAATACCTATTGAGTCCAATCACCTGTTCTGTGTAATGAAAACTTTTTTCGTAATTTCCTTTATAGAAATTCACCACAGCATGATAGAATAAGAAATTAACACAATCAGGATAATAAGTCAACGCCCTTTTTATCATTTGTTCAGCCCTGTCGTAATTTCCCTCATTGATAAAAATCTCAATCAACCTTTGATAAGAATTGATATCATTATGTTTTTCGATTTCATTCGTCCAGATTGAGATTGCTTTCTGGTGCTGCCCGTTTTTCCAGAGTATAACTGCCCTGTTATATGGCAGCATAAACCAGACAATACTCAGTACCGAGAAGAATATTCCAAAAAAAAGTAAAATATTTTTGATAACGGTTTTATTCATGCTTATCTTTCCTTAGGGATTTGAACCTTTTTATTCTTCTGAAAAGTATCACGGTTACTATGACAAAAGCAACACATACCAGAAAATTTGATACAAAAGATTGGCGTTTGAATGCTATCGGCCATAGCATGATAATGGAAACAATTAACAGGATATCTTCCCATATAGGCGTTTTTTCCATTTTATAATTTTTTGGTGCCGGGAGGGGGACTCGAACCCCCACGCTGTTAAGCATACGCCCCTCAAACGTACGTGTCTGCCAATTCCACCATCCCGGCGTTTTATAAAATTATACACAGAAATTTTTTGTTTGCAAATTTTATCCATGATTACATAGAACGCGATTTGACATGTGCAAAAAAATGCTTAAAATATTTTTTTACCCTTGACACTGAAATTAATCAAGGGTATAATTTATTACAGAAAATTTTGCTCTTTGAAAATTCGGATTTGTGGCCAAGCTAGTAAGGGTGTACGATGGATGCCTTGGCGAAGACTGGCGATGAAGGGCGTGGTAAGCTGCGATAAGCCCCGGTGAGGTGCAAACAACCTTTGATCCGGGGATTCCCGAATGGGGTAACCCATCTACCGTGAGGTAGATATCCTGTCGCAAGACAGGAGGCGAACCGGGGGAAGTGAACCATCTCAGTACCCCGAGGAAAAGAAAAAAATATTTGATTCCCTAAGTAGCGGCGAGCGAAAGGGGAACAGCCCAAACCGAATGATGTTATAGCATAGCCGCGTTCATCATTCGGGGTTGTAGGACCTGACACGGAAGTGGCTATACTTCCAGCATGTCACAACCTTTTGGGTTAGCTGAATGATCTGGAAAGATCAGCCAAAGAAGGTGATAGCCCTGTAAGCGAAAACTCAAAAGGCATGCGTCAGGCACCTGAGTACCACGGAGGAACCGAGCAGCTCTGTGGGAATCCGCCACGACCACGTGGCAAGGCTAAATACACGTCTTCGACCGATAGTGAACCAGTACCGTGAGGGAAAGGTGAAAAGAACCCCGGGAGGGGAGTGAAATAGAACCTGAAATCGTACACCTACAAGCAGTCGGAGTCCGCCAATGTTTTAGTGGCGGATGACGGCGTGCCTATTGAAGAATGAGCCAGCGAGTTACTGGCAGTAGCGAGGTTAATCCATTTATTGGAGGAGCCGTAGCGAAAGCGAGTGGTGCCAATAGCGCCCATTAGTTACTGTCAGTAGACCCGAAGCCAGGTGATCTATCCATGGGCAGGATGAACCCTTCTTAACAGAAGGGGGAGGTCCGAACCGGTGACAGTTGCAAATGTCTCGGATGACCTGTGGATAGGAGTGAAAGGCTAATCAAACCTGGTTATTGCTGGTTCTCCCCGAAATGACTTTAGGGTCAGCCTCGGTTTATAGAATTGCGGAGGTAAAGCACTGACTGGGCAAGGTTTGATTCCATCAGACCAAGTCCTATCAAACTCTGAATTCCGCAATTCGTTCACCGGGAGTGAGACTGTGAGGGCTAAGCTTCATAGTCGAGAGGGACTCAGCCCAGACCATCAGCTAAGGCCCCTAAATCCAGGCTAAGTGTCGAAGGATGTGGGGTTGCACAGACAACCAGGAGGTTGGCTTAGAAGCAGCCATCCTTTAAAGAAAGCGTAACAGCTCACTGGTCGATGTGACCCTGCGCCTAAAATTCAACGGGGCTTAAGCCTGGTGCCGAAGCTATGGTTCAGTCAGTATAACGCTGACTGAAGGTAGGGGAGCATTCCCTGCGGTTGAAGCCGTTTCGTAAGAAACGGTGGACGTAAGGGAAGAGAGAATGCTGGCATGAGTAGCGAAAATTCCGATGAGAATTCGGAACGCCGAAAGTCCAAGGTTTCCTGGGGAAGGTTCGTCCGCCCAGGGTTAGGCGGGAGCTAAGCCGAGGCCGAAAGGCGTAGGTGATGCACAGCCGGTTAATATTCCGGCCCTACCTGATATGCGTTTTCACTGAAGGGGGGACGGAGTGCGATAGAACATCCGGTTTCTGGATATGCCGGTTCAATGTGGGAAGCTGAACCTGTGGCAAACCCATTGGTTCGTAAAGCTGAACACAGAGTACGAGTCTTTTCGCAAGAAAAGGCGAAGTGTTCGAGTTGCACTTCCAAGAAAATCCTCGTAGGGAGTATATCAGGTACCCGTACCGGAAACCGACACAGGTGGACTGGGAGAGTATCCTAAGGCGCGCGAGTGAGCCCTTGCTAAGGAACTCGGCAAAATGACCCCGTACCTTGGGAAGAAGGGGTGCCTGAGTAAAGCCAGATTTAACCATAGTCTGGTTTGAAAAGGCCGCAGTGAAGTGGATGCCACGACTGTTTACCAAAAACACAGGACTCTGCAAACTCGAAAGAGGATGTATA
>Ga0209204_1001084_pt1 | contig 26945 bp, 26 predicted proteins | sample AD_JPNMR2_MetaG_FD_184425 | JGI IMG/M metagenome (GOLD analysis project Ga0209204, IMG submission 184425) | Active sludge microbial communities of municipal wastewater-treating anaerobic digesters from Japan - AD_JPNMR2_MetaG (SPAdes) (version 2) | ecosystem: Engineered > Bioreactor > Anaerobic...
ACCAGAAGAAGTGTAAATATTTTGGTTGAAGAGCAAAATCCAATAAAACAAGGATTGAAACATGATACTTGCCAGTCCAATCAATTCATCTACACAAGTTGAAGAGCAAAATCCAATAAAACAAGGATTGAAACTCTCTTTCAATAGCAAAATGATTCCAATCTGTTGGAGTTGAAGAGCAAAATCCAATAAAACAAGGATTGAAACGTCGTTATCACTGGCACACCACACGCTAATGCCTCCATGTTGAAGAGCAAAATCCAATAAAACAAGGATTGAAACCCTGGAAAGATTTGGGTACAAAATTCCCAAATCTTGTTGAAGAGCAAAATCCAATAAAACAAGGATTGAAACAATGCGTTCAGCATCAATATGCTGGACGTAAGTTCAGGTTGAAGAGCAAAATCCAATAAAACAAGGATTGAAACCTGGCGAAATTAACCCGATTAAGGAGTTGTTTCAATGGTTGAAGAGCAAAATCCAATAAAACAAGGATTGAAACTATCCCCGCTGGCTATCCCTCAATAACATATCCCTGTTGAAGAGCAAAATCCAATAAAACAAGGATTGAAACTACTTGTAGGATATCCGATTGCATTCAATCGGGTATTGTTGAAGAGCAAAATCCAATAAAACAAGGATTGAAACAAGATTGGAACTTCTATTAAATTTAAGATTGAAAATGTTGAAGAGCAAAATCCAATAAAACAAGGATTGAAACAAGAAATACTAAAACAAACATTAAAAGGGGATGATAGTTGAAGAGCAAAATCCAATAAAACAAGGATTGAAACAATGCATTCAGCATCAATATGCTGGACGTAAGTTCAGGTTGAAGAGCAAAATCCAATAAAACAAGGATTGAAACTATCCCCGCTGGCTATCCCTCAATAACATATCCCTGTTGAAGAGCAAAATCCAATAAAACAAGGTAAAATAAAAGCAGGTATAAAAACTTTAACGGCATATTATTAAAACAGGGGGGCTTATGAAAAACATGGTGGCTTCCTGTAATAGGTTAATTGAATTTAGTTTCCGGGCAAAAGAAAAGATTAAAGATCCTTTCAATGATATTGAGTTTTCTGCAAAATTTACTAGTCCGAGTGGAAAGACCAGAATAGTTCCTGGATTCTGGGATAGTGGAAATGTATGGAGGATTAGATATTCTTCTGATGAAGCGGGTATCCATACATTTGAAACAAGTTCAGTTCCTTCAATAAAAGGACTTTCTGGTGAAAAAGGAGAATGTAAAATTATCAAAAACAAGAACGAGAAAAATCCACTTTACAAATATGGTGGATTGACTGTCTCAAATTCAAAAATAACATACGCAAATGGCAAAGATTTCTTCTGGCTTGGGGATACCTGGTGGATGGGACTATGTAAACGACTGACAAAAGACGGTTTTAAGACGCTTACAAGAGACAGGACTGAAAAGGGTTTTACTGTTGTTCAAATTGTTGCAGGACTTTATCCTGATATGGACTGGTATGACCCAAGGGGCATGGGTGAAGGGGGTTTCCCCTACAAAAAGGATTTTTCCACAGTTAATCCACAATATTTTAAAGCTGCTGACTGGAGAATTCAATTTCTTTGTAATTCAGGGATTGTTCCCTGTGTTGTTGGATCATGGGGATATTATTTGAAATTGACTGGCATTGAAAAAATGAAAAAGCACTGGAGGTATATTGTTGCAAGATGGGGCGCGTATCCTTGCGTATGGTGTATTGCTGGTGAAACCATAATGCCATATTACCTTTCAGAAACAAGGCAACAGGATATGGATTTTCAGAAAAAAGGATGGACTGAAGTTGTTGAATATGTCAAAAACATTGACCCATTTTCAAGACCAATAACAACTCACCCAACAAACCTTGGACATGAACAGATTGAGAACCCAGAACTTCTTGACATCAATATGCTTCAGACAGGACACGGTAGCCATACCTCTTTTGAACATACCTGGGCATCTATTGATAAGGCAAAAAAGGCATGTCCTGAAAAACCAATTATCATTGGAGAAGTCAATTATGAAGGTATAGGTGAAGCATGCAGACAGGAAATTCAAAGAATATGCTTCTGGGGAAGCATGCTTTCAGGTGCTTCGGGTTTCACTTATGGAGCCAACGGAATATGGCAGATCAACACAGAGCAAAAACCATATGGACCTTCACCACATGGCAGGTCATGGGGTGATACTCCCTGGGAACAAGCGTATAAATTGCCTGGCTCTCTTCACCTGTCTATTGGTAAACAAATTTTATTTAGAATGAACTGGCAGAAACTTGTTCCCTGTCGTGAAAAACTGGTCGTTGAGGATGAAAAAAGTTGCATATTTGCCGCTGAAATTCCAGATCAAATTATGATTATCTATGTGGGACCTCCTGCATTCAGTAGTGGCTTTAAAGAAATTTCAGGATTGAAACAAAATTGCGCCTATGAACTTTCCTTCATAGACCCGAAAGATGGTAGAATAAAAAAGAAAATGAAATTACAGTCAGATAAAAACGGTCGCGTGTCTTTAGAACAACACTTCTGGCGGATGGTGCCAATCTGGCAGGACTGGTTATTAACAGTGAAAGAAAAACAGTGACAGGCAAAGAAAAAATTAGGGCGGCTTTTTCTGAAAAGGGAACAGCCCAATTTCCTGTGGTAATATGCTATGAGGGTATCTTCATCAGGGACCACTGGGAAAACCTTACTGAACTTCCGTGGTATGTTGTTCATCTACCCGATATTGAAAGTCAGATAAAATGGAATGAGGATGTTATCACAAAAATCAATCAGGACTGGTTTGTAGTTTATCCATTTTACAGCCGGTCACAGAGAAAAAACATTGAGGTGAAAATATTTGATGATCGCATCATTATCAGGGATAAAAAACAAAACACTGAAAAACAATTCAGCAAACCAGTGACATCTGGCTGGTCTGTATCAAAAGTAGTTCAGTCAGTAAAACGAGAAAAACTTCCAGAAACCATAGATGAGTTAGAAAAACTTCTTCCAGAACGACCAGGAAAATTTAATAGAGATGATTTTGTTGGTCAAGGACATGGTGACCTTGCGTGTGCCCTGATTGAAAAATTCCCGGATAAAATGCCATTTTCTCATGTTTCATCACCACTATGGAGGATGTATGGAATTCTGGGATTTGAAGGGCTGATGACAACGATCGTCACTCATCCTGAACTCATAGATTACGGTTGTGAACGATTTCTTGAAATCGCCACTGTCAGCGTCCAGCAGTACATTGCCTGTGGTGCGCAACTGATATGGATAGAAGAATGTATGACAGATATGATAGGCCCTGCTGCGTTTGAACGGTTTAACCTTCCATACTTAAAAAAACTTGTTTCTGCTATCAGGGACGCTGGAGGAAAAAGTATTTACTACTATTGTGGAAACCCCTGGGACAGAATGGACAAAATCCTACAGGTGGGCGCTGATGCGCTTTCTTTTGAAGAAAGCAAGAAAAACTTTCAGATTGATATAGAAAAAGTCGTCAGTATCGTCGATGGCAGATGCGTTGTTTTTGGTAATCTTGACGCCATCTACCTTCTTCCACATGCCGACGAGAAACAACTGGTACAGGAAATAGAAAGACAGTTGACGGCAGGGGTAAAAAACAAAAGGAAATTTGTGATGTCTCTGGGAAGTCCAGTAACACCAGATACACCGGTGGAACGCGTTCGTCTTTACTGTGAGGTATCTCGCGAAATAGGAGGAAAAATATGAAGAAAAATTGGTTATGGATTGCGGGCTTTGCGCTTTTGTTTTCCACAGAGATTTGTTTCTCAGAAACCATTTTTCTTGATGCCAATACTTTTGAAGTAAGTGGTAGCGGCTGGGTGCTAAATCAAACTGGCTACATTGCAAGACAGGCAACATGGATGAAGGTTCTTTATGGTGCTGGTGGCGACTTTAACTCAACTGCATCAAAAACATTTGAAATCAAAAAGCCAGCTACCTACAAGATATGGGTGAGATACCTCTAATCGTATTATTACAGAGGTCCGTTCCACATTGATATCTTTTTTGGCGAGAAGAAAATTGCAGAAAAAGACTTCGATGTAAAAAGGAAGAATGAATATATTGACCTTGACTATGTCTGGGATGATATTGAAACCTATCTTGAACCTGGCACATATAAAATTGTTATCAGCAAAATTGACAGGAACGCTCCCTACTATTACTACACAAGAGCCATCGATTGTATTTTGATTACAGACCAGTTAAACCAGGCGCCTGACAATACTCCTTATGGTCCTCAACTCTATCTCAGGATTACATTTGGAGATGGCCATGAAAAACCTTTTTACATTCACATTTTCTGCAATTATTACAGAGCTACCTGGTATGCACACTATGCCTTATCCCTTGCAGGACTGGAACCGTCGGTTCAGCCATCAAAAGGAAAAGACGTTTTTTTCAATAACAATCAAAAAACTGGCTGGCTGAACATAACAAAATTAATGTATTTTGATTCTGGCGTGAATATGACTTTATCTGCAAGATATTCGTATGCTGAGATTGCACCGTCATTGAATGCCAAGTTTGAGTTTGCCACGCAACCGGATGACAATTCCATCGTAAAGGTCATTCAGCGTTCTGTCACTGGTTCCATGAGAATTATTGTTCCTCCTGATTTCAAGGAAAATCCTGATAAATTTACAACAGACCTTGCTCTTGCAGAAAAATACGGCGCAATTGCAGATAGCATGAAATGGCCAGACATCGGTAAAAAACCTTCAATTTTTCCATTTTTCGTTTCTGCAAATCTTCCCACAGTACCTGAACAAATTAGCCCTGTCGTGGCTCCGATAGATAAAAAAGTTTTTGATAGAGAATGGAAGACCCTTGATTATTTTGGTTTTTCAAACAGAGAAAAAATTATTCTTCATTCCAATGTATGGAATGCAGGCCTGAGGAAAAATTATTCTTGCTACTGTGGCGTGGACGTCGCAGATGTTGAGAACACAGCAAAACAGGAAGCAGAGCAGTTCAAAAAAGAGGGAAAGAAAGTTCAGGACATATCCTATTGTATGACAATGGATGAACCCGGAGGACTCTCCATTGAACATATGGTCTCGTGCAACATTTGCACTGATTGCTTCAGGAAATATTTACAGGAAATGAAACTAACCCCTCAAACATTAAATGCAGGCTCCTGGGAAGAAGTGAAAGTTGTTGACTCAACACAGAAGGAAAGTCATCCAGAGATTTTCTATTATACCAACAAGTTCAGGACATATGCTGTTGGGAAACTTCTTGCTCTTCAAAGGCAGGCGCTGGAAAAAGCATATGGCGGTTCATTTCCTGTAAATGTAAATTTCTCTGATGGTGCGGTATATGTTGCAAACTTTGGTTGCACAGGTGTTGATTATTTTGACCTTCTTGATTCTGACATGCAAAACTCCATCTGGAGCGAGGACTGGGCAAATGGTTCATCAACCAGGCAGTGCACCTCATATAATTCTGAACTGATGCGCTCTGCTGCCATGAAACACTCTCAGGTTATTGGACACTACCTTATTGGGTATGCTGGAAGGAGTTCCTGGACAATGAAAACATACACTGCAAGCCATGTTGCCAGGGATAACAAAATTCTGAATGCATACTGGTATGGACCTGTCTGGTCTGCGCATGAAGCAGGTCCCCCATGGAATAACCATTCTATACAGGCGCGGACAGATATGTGGTACTCACTTGCAGAAATTGTGAGGGAAATTGGTGCAGCAGAAGAGTTGTTGTATCCAGCAAAGAAAAGAAAAAGTCAGGTTGCCATTATTTATTCTTCATCTGCAGACATCTGGGAAATGGGCTATAACTACGCATTCGGCTTTGAGAGGATGCATACATGGCTTGCCCTTGCCCACAGCCAGATACCAGTAGATTTTCTCTCAGAAAAAATGATTGAAGAAGGCTGGCTTAGTAAATACAGGGTGGCATATTTCTCTGGCACAGCTCTCACTGAAAAAGCTGCAGAGCAAATAAAATTGTGGGTTCTAAAAGGTGGTGTTCTGATACTTACTGCTGGAGCAGGTATGAAAGACCAGTTTAATAGACCGATGAAAATTCTTGACTCGATACTTCCTGCTGAACGGTCCTGTCTGATAGAAATCGCAAGATACCTTAATAGTGGTAGATATCTTGACTCCCTTTCTGTGGCTGATACAGTGGTCGTGAAAGAAACCCGCTCGGTCCTTGATGTTCTTTCTGTCAAGCAAACACTGAAGCCAAAACCTGGCTCAGCAGTTCTTGCTACGTTTTCTGATGCAAGTCCTGCAATTGTGGTGGGTAAGGCAGGCAGGGGTAATGTTTATTGTTATGGGTTTCTTCCTGCTATTGCGTACATGAGAAAGGCATTGATAGCAAGGAATCAGTTAATGAAGGACACTGGAGAGATTGAAAAAATACAGGAACCTGCTGCTTCAAAGATTGCAACAGATCAGCAGTTGCTTAAAAGAGCATTCGAACCATGGCAGTATCCTGAAGAATATAGAAATGTTATCTGCATGCCAGTTCATCAGGCAGGGGTTAATTTGCCTGTCATATGTTCTGCCGCGCTAGTTGATGCCACTGTGATGGACTCAGAGAAAGGAAGCGTGCTGGTACTCTCAAATTATACATTTCAACCAATAGCAGAACTAACCCTTGAAGTGAAACCGCTTCGACGTGTTAAGCGTGTTGAAAGTGTGCACTGCGGACAGATAAGATTTAGCCAGCATGCAGACAGAATCAGGTTCTCATTGCCTCTACAGGAAACGGATTTTGTGAAAATCTATTATCAATAATTCAGCGAAGAAATATAATCTTTTCTAATCTTTTTCCGGTTCTGGATTGAAGCTTCCTGATAATCTCTTTTTCATTTTTCTTGAGTTCCAGAATCCATGCAGAGTTTTTTACCCTGACAAACAGTGTTTCTTTATCCATCTTCAGAACATAACTATGGGGTCTGGCATCTTCACATACCTCTGCCCAGATTTTATCCCAGTCAATAATTCCTTCAGAGCGAGAAAGTTCAATTTTACCGATGTTTTTCAGGACGTCAGAAACAATATCTGACAGTTTTTTTTCTTTCATTGTCTCATCGGCATTGCGACATAAATATAGTCCTGGTCTCCTTTTCCACATAATCTGGCTGGCTTTATAGGATCCTGGAAGAAAAACTCTATTTCCTCTTGTGCTACTGTTTTCAGAAACTGAATAATGTAGTCCGGGTTGAATACGATAGTATTTTCTGGACCTGAATAATCTATATTGATTTTTTCCTCACCCGAGCCGCTTTCAGGGCTTTCTATATTCAGCACAAGAAGGTTTTTTCTAAAGCTCATTTTCACTGAACTAGCACTTTCTGATGACATTAGAGAAAGTCGCTCTAAACTGCTGAGTAATTGCTCAGTTTTGATAATGGCAGTTCCTGTTTTATTGGGTACAGGAATGACTTTTTCATAATCCGGGAATTCTCCCTCAAGAAGCTGGGAGATTAATGTTGTTCTATCAGCTTTTAATGTAATCTGGTTTTTAGAAAAACTCACTAAAACATCCACTTCCTTAAAAATTACAGGAAAAACATCAATCAGCCTTAATGGAAGTATAATTTTTATCTTCCCTCCACCCTGAATTTCTTTCCTAACAAGGGACAACCTTCTTGTATCTGTTGCTACCATATTCAGGATACTGTCCCTTTTTTCCATCAAAACTCCCCTAAAGTACATTCTTGGTTCATCAGGATTAATACAATAACTTGTCTTTTTTATCATGTCGAGGAGAATTGATGAAGTGATTACAAGATCCTCAGATTCAGATGCCAGTTCCTTTTCAGATGGCAATTTTGGATACTCTTCAGCATCCATAAGCAAAAATTTGTACTGGAATGATTTATCTTCCACCAGCATACTATTTTCTCTGGTTGTAATTTTGATACTTTCTTCTGGAATTTTTTTCACCAAAGAAATAAAATTTTTTCCTGGTATTAAAATAAGACCCTTATCTTTTACAGATGCTTCAACAAAAGTTTTTATTGTCAGTTGTAAATCGGTTGCTGTAAGAGTAATTCCGTCTTTTTTTCCATCTAATAATATTCCACCTGTGGCTGTAATGACTGGTTTAGAAGGAAGAATTCTTGAAATTTTATCAAGTGCATCCAGAAGTTTTTCTTTTTCTATTACTATTTCCATATTATCTCCTTTCAGTAATAATACCATCAATTTATGTTGATTTCATTTTATACTTTCAAAAAACGCAACTTACGTTGTTCATAAACCCTGAATTATTTTGAGTTTAATATGTCAGTAATTCTATTTATAATAGACCTGATGTTTGCATCCTGTTCTATAGCAGATTTTATTTTTTTACATGCATGTATCACTGTGGTATGGTCCTTACCGCCAAATTCTTCAGCGATTGCTGTAAGAGAACTGGCTGTCATTTCGCGCGCAAGATGCATCGCGATCTGTCTTGGAATAACGAGATTTTTAACCCGGCGCTGACTTTTTAGATCATAGATACTGATTCTAAAATATTCTGCAACAACTTCCTGAATTTTTTGAATCGTGATCAGTCTTTTCTGGGAAACCAGCATTTCTTTAAGATACTCTTTTGCAACATTAATATCAAGTTTCTGATCAAATAAGGAAGAAAGTGCGACCAATCTATTGAGCGCGCCCTCAAGCAATCTAATATTACCACTGATGTTTTCTGCAAGATAAAAGATAACATCGTCGCCCAAAACGATATTCTTTGTTTCGCACTTTTTCTTTAGTATCGCAACCCTGGTTTCAAAATCTGGTGGCTGCAAGTCCACAACTAAACCCCATTCAAATCTTGAAACAAGACGTTTTTCAAGATCTGCAATTTCCTTTGGAGGTCTATCACTGGAAAGTACAATTTGTTTCCTTTGATCATAAAGGGCGTTAAAGGTATGAAAAAACTCCTCCTGGGTTCCTTCTTTACCTGCAAGAAAGTGAATGTCATCTATCAATAGTACGTCTGCTTTTCTAAATTTATTCCTAAATAAGTGGGCGGTTTTGGTCTGGATGCTGTGAATAAATTGATTCATGAATATCTCACATGGCATATAGGCGATATTTGCATGCTGAACAGACCTACCAACTAAATGTCCTATTGCCTGCATCAGATGTGTTTTTCCCAGGCCAACATCTCCATAGATAAAAAGCGGATTATACGCCATACCAGGCGACTGTGCCACAGCAAGGCTGGCTGCGTGCGCTAATCTATTACATGGACCAACGACAAAGGTTTCAAATATGTAGTCAGGGTTCAAACTTTCACCGAGCATGCGTTCTTTAATTTCAGAACTTTCCGAACTGCTGGTGATAGTACCTTCAGGCAAAACCCATCGTAATTCTGGTAAGAATCCAAGTGTTTCAGCAAGAATATCCTTAAATCTATCCAGAAATGGTTCAAGCCCTTTATAAAAAAGTTGATTGGGAATTTCTAAATAAATGACATTGTTTTCTATCTTATTGATTTTCAATGGCTTAAACCATATGTCTATTACCCGGTCATTCTGAATGACCTCTCTTGTTCTTTTTAACACACTTTCCCAGATTTTCCACAACTTATCCACAGAATTTTCTGTCATTTATTTGCTCCACAGCATTTCTTGTATTTTTTTCCGCTTCCACATGGACAGGGATCGTTTCTTCCAATTTTCTTTCCTACCCTGATAGGCACAGGTTTTTGCGCTGGCTGACTGGGCATCTCTTTCGGAAACGTGGATACCTGGTTTCCTACCTGTACAGGTTCTGCCTGTCTCACTACGTCAAACTGGTTCATTTCCTGGTGTGCGTACTGAGCTGGAACAAATACCCGTCTGGGTGCTTTTGCAACCGCGCCTTCTGATACTCTTACTCTAAATATGTGAGTAAGAATTTCCTGTCTGATAGCGGCCAGCATTTCCTCAAATAATAGAAATGCCTCCTGTTTATAAGCAACTATGATGTCACGCTGTCCATATGCTCTCAAACCTATGCCTTCTCTCAGTTCATCGATAGAACGAAGGTGTGACTTCCATCTGTGGTCTATAGCCTGAAGGAAAACAAGCCTAAGCACTTCATCAAATATCTCGGCCATGCCGGACTTTTGTTGCTCCAGTGCTTGTTTTACGGTATTTTTAATTTTTTCACCGATATCTTCCCTCCAGGAAAGAATGTCCCTTGTTGTTTCGGGGATTTCCATCTTAACAGAAACATTAAAAATGTTTTTAATGTGGGTGGACAGCGCCTCAACATTCCAGAGGTCAGGTTTTACCTGCAAGCTCAAGTGCTCGTCAATAGCCAGGTCTATTGTTTCATTAATATAATCGTCAAGGTACTTATCAATGTTCCTGCCAGAAAGAATATCCTGTCTTATTCCATAAATCACTTTTCTCTGTTCATTCATCACATCGTCGAATTCCAGAAGCTGTTTTCTTATCTCAAAGTTTCTCGCCTCTACCTTTCTTTGAGCATTGTTGATCATTCTTGTAATCAGGGGATGTTTAATTTTTTCTCCATCAGGAAGTTGTCCCATGATTCCTTTTAATCTATCTGAACCAAAAATTCTTAGCAAGTCATCCTCAAGTGAAAGATAAAATCTTGAAGAACCAGGGTCTCCCTGTCTACCGGAGCGGCCCTTTAACTGGTTATCAATCCTTCTTGCTTCATGCCTTTCAGTTCCTATTACATGCAGCCCGCATTCAATATCTGGGCTAGTTTTACATTCTGAAAACTTTCTTTCTTTGAAACAAGTTGCGCAGTTATCCTCACAGGCGATGCAGCACTTGCTCTGACCTGTTTCAGGCTCGATGCATTCTTTATTCACTACACCTTCGCCCAGAACAATGTCTGTACCTCTACCCGCCATGTTGGTGGCAATGGTCACAGCGTATTTCTGTCCTGCCTTCGCAATGATTTCTGCTTCTTTTTCGTGATATTTTGCATTTAAAACCTGGTGTGGAATATTTTTTCTCTGAAGAATTCTGCTTAATCTTTCTGATTTTTCAATGGATGTGGTTCCCACCAGCACTGGTCTGCCTTTTCTATAAAGTTGTTCTATTTCTGCTGCGACAGATTCAAACTTTTCCTTTTCTGTTTTATAAATCTCATCGTCAAACTCTCTTCTATTGAGAGGTTTATTTGTGGGTATCACAAGGACATCCATATTATAAATCGTTTTAAGTTCAATCGCCTCAGTAAGAGCTGTACCTGTCATACCAGCAAGTTTTTCGTATAGCCGGAAATAGTTTTGAAAAGAAATTGTTGCCAAGGTTTGGTTTTCACTTTCTATCTGCACGCCTTCCTTTGCTTCTACTGCCTGGTGTAAACCATCTGACCAGCGTCTTCCTGGCATCAAACGTCCTGTGAACTCATCCACAATAATGACTTTGCCGTCCTTGACAATGTACTGGTCATCCCTGTGATAGAAGTTGTGCGCTCGAAGGGACTGAATAATGTGGTGAACAATTTCTGTATTCGAAATATCGTACAGATTTGTAACATTGAGCATCTTTTCGCATTTTGCGACTCCAGATTCTGTGAGGCTTGCAGTTTGACTTTCCTCATCAACAGTATAGTCCTCTTCCTTCTTTAAACGTCTTACGACCCTATCGATATCGTAGTAAAGAGAAACAGATTCCTCGGATGGACCTGAAATAATCAATGGTGTTCTTGCTTCGTCAATCAAGATACTATCTACTTCATCAACAATGGCATAATAAAGAGGCCTTTGAACCTGGTCTTCCAGGCGCCACGCCATATTATCCCTGAGATAGTCAAAGCCAAATTCATTATTGGTTCCATAGGTGATATCTGCCTGATATGCCTTTTTTCGCTCAGAAGGTGGCATATCATGCTGGATAAGACCAACAGTCAATCCCAGGGCTTCAAAGACAGGGCCCATCCAGAATCTGTCCCTTTTCGCAAGATAATCGTTAACTGTGACAAGATGACATCCCCTGCCTGTTAAAGCGTTCAGGTACAGAGGAAGCGTTGCAACAAGAGTTTTTCCTTCACCCGTTGCCATTTCAGCGACATTTCCCCTGTGAAGAACAACACCGCCAACAATCTGGCAGTCAAAATGACGCATGTTGATGACGCGCTTTGCAGTTTCTCTGACAACTGCAAATGCTTCTGGAAGGATGGAATCCAGGGATTCGCCTTTTGAAATTCTTTCTTTGAAATAGCCGGTCTTTGCTCGCAGCTGATCCAGGGAATACTTCTGCATTTCTGATTCAAGGGCATTAACCTTTTTCAGGATTTCAACAAGTTCATTCATAAACTGAACTTTATTTCTGTTGAGAATCCTGTTGATCAACAACCTGGTCCCGGGATTAAGAACAGTCAGCCGTTTCAGGAAATTCTGATAATAATCCATTGTAGCAACCATCTTGTATGCCGGGGGGCAGAATCGAACTGCCCACGCCAGCCTTTTCAGGGCTGCGCTCTACCACTGAGCTACCCCGGCTTTTGTGGACGAGAACTGATAAATTTACACAAATTCAGTTTCTCATGATTTTAATAAAAAGTCAAGTGGCTTGCTGGTATTATTGAAGGTGTATTATAATAAGACAGGAAACAAGTTATAACACACCTTACCTTTATCCTCTCTGCAAGGCAGGGGAAAAGGACTATGAGAGGATGAAAAAGAAAGAGCAAGGTATAATAAAAACAACCAGAGTTTTTGGTTAAAATTACACAGGGGGCGGCTATGAAAATACTTGCGATTGTTGGAAGTAAAAACCCAGAAGGCAAAACAGGTTTATGCGTGAATTCTTTTTTTGAAACAGTGAAACAGAACAATGAATGTGAGAAAATTCTTCTAACGCATAAGAAAATTGAAAACTGCCGGCAGTGCGATTTTAATGGATGGGGCAAATGCAGAACAGAGGGAATCTGCGTCATAGAGGATGACTTTCAACCCATAGTTGAAAAAATCAGACAGGCAGATGCGATTGTTTTTGCGACACCTGTGTACTTTAGCGACATTTCAGAAAGCATGAAGAGTTTTCTTGATAGATTGAGAAGAATCACAAGGCATCAAGCAGGAAAGACAGATATAGAAGGAAAGCCCACCATTGGAATATGTGTCGCTGGTGGCGGCGGAGGTGGAGCAGTGATGTGCTGTTTTTTCCTTGAAAGGATACTGACTGGGTGCGGTTTTGTTGTGGTGGATATGATTCCCTGCAGAAGACAGAATCTCCAGTTGAAGAGCCAGATATTGAACCTTACTGGAAAGTGGTTTGTAGAGCATGTATCTTCAGAGGGTTATAAATAATGAGGGTCACTGATGTAAGGAGAAGGGCAGAAAGATTTATAAAACAATTGTGCGGGAAAGATGTATGGACATGGAGGCAGGTGAAAATTGAAACCATAGCCCTGGGCAAGGAAAAGTATGTAATATGCCCTAATCTTTTGACATCTCACAGTATCATTTATTCAGCAGGTATCGGCGACGACATCAGCTTTGACTTAGATATCATAAAAAATTTTGGAGCACATGTATTTGGTTTTGACCCATCGCCTGTGAGCATTGCGTGGGTTGAAAAGTACAATCTTCCCCTGGAATTCAGATTTTTTCCTTACGGAATATCTGACCACGATGGAGAAATGTTGATGTATCCGCCAGAAAATCCTGAGAGCACCTCTTTTTCACTCTGCCGTAAAACATCTTCTGAACCATTTGAAGTTCCTGTCATGCGCCTGGCAACCATCATGAAAGAACTTGGACATGTGAACATTGACCTGTTGAAACTTGATATAGAAGGTGGAGAATATGCCGTGATAGCAGATATCGAAGAATCTGACATAAGACCCGGTCAAATCATTGTTGAATTTCATCACAGGTTTTCAGAAATAGGTATCTCAAAGACGAAAACTTCATTGAAGCAGTTGAAAAAGGCAGGATACAAAATTGTGCATATTGACCCCAGGGGATACGTCTATTCTTTTATCCACAGAAATCTCCTTTCATTGAAAAAGGAAGGTGTTTTTGTGATGCATCCAGGGATTTGACAGAATGGCTTCATTTTTTTATACTTTATAACAAACCATGACAAGAAAATATCGCTTTTTTTCCCTACAGAAAATATTGATTCTCGTCTTAGGGACAATTGCAATACTTTATGCCCTGCAGCAGTATTATGTGCAGAGAAGTAAACTGTTAATGTACCAGCAAGAGATAAAGAGATTAACCCAGGAGAATGCTATGCTTGAGAAAACACTCAAAGAGGCAGATACTCCCTTTATGACAGAAAAAATAGCCAGAGAACAACTTGGAATGATGAAACCCGGAGAGTATAAAGTCAAGATGAAGGAAGATCAAAGTGTTTCCCATTAAGTTTGTTCGCGAAAATCTGGACATTATCAAGAAAGCAGCAGAACTGAAAAATATTAATGTTGACTGGACATTGTTTCAACATCTTGAGCAGCAAAGAAGGCAAATAATACAGGTTCTTGAAGAAGAAAAACGGTTGCACAAAAAATTCAACACAGAACTTGCACATCTGAAACAAAAAGGCCAGATACCAGAGCATCTTTTGACACAGGCAAAACAGGTTTCTTCAAGAATCAAAGAGGAAGAAGATCGCCTAAAAGAAATAGAGTCCCGGATAGAAGCATTACTTGCCAGCATTCCAAATATACCACACTCAAGTGTGCCAGAAGGTAAAACATCCCGGGATAATGTTGTAATAAGGACATGGGGAGAAATTAAAGAGCCCTCGTTTGAAGTTATTCCTCACTATGAAATAGGCAGAAAACTTGGGATTCTTCAACTTGAAAGAGCAGCAAAAATGACTGGAAGTTTCTTCCCTGCATTTGCTGGTCAAGGAGCACTTCTTGTAAGGGCTTTGATTAACTTTATGCTGGACCTTCACAGAAAAAACGGCTTCGTTGAATTATGGCCACCTGCATTGGTTAATCGCGCCAGTATGTTTGGAACAGGGCAATTGCCTCGTCTTGAAGAAGATATGTACAGATTGAAGGAAGAGGATTTGTTTCTGATACCCACAGCAGAGGTTCCTGTAACAAATTATCATAGGGAAGAAATCATTCCAGAGGACAAATTGCCTTTGAGATATTGCGCCTATAGCCCATGTTTCAGAAGAGAAGCTGGTGCCTATGGTAGTGACACACGAGGGCTGATACGGCTTCATCAATTTGATAAAGTGGAACTTGTAATATTTTCACATCCCAAGAATTCATACGACGAACACGAGCGGCTTGTTCAGGAGGCCGAAAAGGTGCTTCAAATGCTGGGACTTGCTTACAGGGTGGTACTTCTTTGCACAGGAGACACCAGTTTTGCAGCAGCCAAATGCTATGACCTTGAGGTGTGGTCTCCTGGAGTAAAAAAGTGGCTGGAGGTTTCGTCCTGCTCAAATTTTGAGGCATTCCAGGCACGCAGGGCAAATATTAGATATCGGTCGGCATCAGGCAAAACAGATTATGTGCATACGTTAAATGGTTCAGGAATTGCTCTACCAAGAACAATTATCGCCATAATGGAGAACTATCAAACTGAAAGGGGAACAATCATAATTCCAGAAGTGTTGAGACCATATATGGACGGAATAGGCGAAATATCCATAGACAATAACAATGGCTGAAATCGATTTCAAAAAACTGGCCGCATCAATAGAAAAAGATGTGATTGGCTGGAGAAGACACTTTCACCAGTATCCTGAACTTTCAAACAAGGAATTTCAAACATCTCGGTTCATCCAGAAGCTGCTAGAAAAAATGGGGATATCTTATCGGGAAGTTGCTGGCACAGGAGTCATTGCTGAAATTTCAGGCAATGGCAATAAAGTAATTGGATTGAGATGTGATATGGATGCACTGCCTGTGACAGAACAAACAGGACTAAAGTTTTCTTCAAAGTATCCTGGCATCATGCATGCGTGTGGACACGATGCCCATATGGCGATTGTTCTTGGTGTCGCAAAGATTTTTTCCAGTATGAAGAAGTTGCCGTTTTCTGTAAGGTTTTTGTTCCAGCCCGCAGAGGAATCTATTCCATGCGGTGCGCCCAGGATGATTAAAGAAGGCGCTATTGACCAGATGAAGCATTTAATTGGCTTTCATGTCTGGGCAGGGCTTAATACAGGAGAGTTTTCAGTAAACAAGGGTCCTGTCATGGCGTCTGCAGACAGATTCACCATTGTGATTAAAGGCAAAGGTGGGCATGGTTCAAGCCCTCATAAGGCAATTGACCCTATTGTTGCTTCAGCATATTTTATTATTCAATTGCAGGCGATTGTCAGCAGGCAATCAGACCCTCAGAGTCCACTGGTGGTTTCTGTGGGTAAAATTACAGCAGGTGACGCATTCAATATTATTCCTGACCAGGTTGAATTACTTGGCACTGTAAGGACTTATGACCAGAAACAGAATACGATGGTGGAAAAGAGTATGAAAAAGATGTTGAAAGGGCTGGAAAAAGGTTTTGGAGTAAAAACAGAGATTCGGTATGAAGGTTTTGTGCCTGCGACATACAATAACCCAGAACTTAGTGAAAGGGTTATTGAAATATTGCGGAACCGGTTCGGAAACCAATCAGTAAAAACAGATGAAAAGCCCACTATGGGTAGCGAGGATTTTTCTTTTTATAGCCAGAAGATACCTTCCTGCTACATCAATGTGGGTTGTGGGAAAAGTCAATTTTTTCATCACAGCAGCAAGTTTAACATTGATGAACATTGCCTTGCTATCGGCGTTGAGGCAATGGCAACAATTGTCTGGAATATCGGTTGTAAATAGGAGGTGCTATGGCAAATGTCAGATTTATGCTTGCAGTGGTAAAGGGAAGGGATGGCGTGAACCATCCGGGATTATGCATGGTGGTGGATTCAGAAAAATGGTTTGTTTTCAATGACATGCTGGGTTTCTGTTTCAGAAGAACCACAGAAACAGGTTCAGAAGATATTCCTGTTGATGAGATGAAGAAAAAATATGCAGGCATATACAGATTGATTGCTGCAAAATGGTCGCAACTGACAGCCCTTCTCAAGGGCGAGCAGACTGTTGATATTTAATAATCGTAATATAGAATTGTCAACACACCAGCAGGAAAAACACAGTCAGAAATTACTTTTTCCTTACGCCCAGAATCACAGGCACTGGTCTGATTTTCTTGATAAAAAGAACTCTGTCTGAAGGGCTATTAACAACCTGCCAGCAACCCTTTTCGTTTCTAATAGCCATGATGGTGCTTCCACCTCCATCCATCAGGGCAACGTTGTTGCAACCAATTTTCAACATGAAATCAGCAAGTTCCCAATGGCTCATTCCTTCACTGAACCCTTTCTGTCTTCCATCCGCCACAACCAGCCACAGGATGTATCCAGTAGAATCTGTGCCAATACCAGTAAGCGGGTTGAGTTGATTTGACTGCTTTGGAATAATTGTTTCGTCTTTTACAATTTGATACCATCCTGCAACCCCTTCAACAAGGGTTTTATAATCAGGCAATTTTGAAATATTGATTTTTCCTGAATTGTCTGACCAGACAGAAATACAACCATCTCCAGCAGGGCTGATAATTTTTCCGCCTGTTGCAACAAGACCCATAATATCTACCAGTTGTCCTTCATACCAGTGTCTATTTCTTTCTCCTTTTTCATCTGGGAAACTATCCCAGGGGTTTGTGTTGACAAAAGCAATAATATCATTCCTGCCTTCAACCAGTTTGAAAGGATCAGTTAAAGCAGCTTCTGCTGGACCACTACCATCAGGGTCTTTTGCAGCGATTACTGTTGGAATCACCTGATTTTTTGTCAGGTTTATTTTCAAAACATGTATTCTTACTGGTCTTGGCTGACTTAAATAATGATAACTATACTCTATGCCAAGGCCTTCAAGGTGTGAAAATTCGCCGCAAAAGCCAATCGCAACGAAAAGAAATACAAAAACAAAAAATTTCTTAATCATTTACTTCCTTTACAAGACGTTTGAAATTGTCTGCAAAAATTGATTTTGTGGCTTTTTCTGAAATCTTTTCAAAAAACACTCCATAAACATAAACAGCAGGATTGTTGATAGGGTAATCTGAACCAAACAAAAGTTTTTTGTAACCTGCAATGTCCACTGCCTTTTTCAGCATCCTGTACCTGTCTATGCCTGTACCTGAAATATCAAGATACAAGTTTTTTAATTCTGCCACCTTTCTTATGCGATTAAGAAATTGTTCCCTTTCACCTGGATGCGCAAGAACAAAATTCATTTCAGGAACACTTTTACACAGTTTCTCCACAATTTTTGTATCCGCACAATGAAAATTCGCGACCATGTGATATTTGGAAGCAAACCTCATAATTTCTAACATGTTTTTTGATGCATAATCATCAGGATAACCCATGAGATATCCAACAAGTTCACCAATCCATCTTACCTGGTGTTCACTGCAACATCTTTCAATTTCCCTGCATGATTCATCAGGAAAATCAGGATGTATTTGAATGCCAGGGATATAAAAATCAGGATGCCTGTCCCTGATGGAAAGAGCAATATCATTGAGTTTTTTGATTTCATCAAAATGAACCGGAGTTTTTGCAATAACAATACTTCCACATGCCTGTGAGATACCTGCTGTTTTCAGGTCATCAAACTGTTTTTTGATGCTACCTGAATTTCCATACCAGCAAAAGTCGGTTTGTTTATCCACTGCCGGATGAATGTGGCAATCAATAATGTTGGTCAATTCAGTTCATCCTTGTATTTTGATATTTTACTGAAGGCATCGAGAATCTGCTGAAGGTATTCTTCATCATATTCAATATCTCTCATGGATGGTATAGCAATTCTTTCAAAAAGAACCTTTTCAGCAACAGGGTACTGTTCTATTCTATATTCAGGATGGTTTTTCAAAAAGTGATACCAGATGACTTCTGCAGGAGAGTTTTCTCTTTCATTAAGAAGTGGTTGTCTCACAAGAGGAATATAACCAGGCCTTCCTGTGGCTGCTTCTACGCCCTCTGCGTTTAATGCCTCAATGATTTTTGTTCGTGGTATACCCTTGAAATATTCAGGGTCAAATCGTATCAGGAAATTTAACCAGCCAAGTTTTGTTACATACGGAGCAACATAAGCACCCTTAAATCCTTCAATTTTTTCAAGAACACTGCTAATGTATGAACAATTCTTTATCTGCAATTGATTTCTTTCGTCAAGATACTTCAGTTCCACAAGTGCCATTGCAGCAGCAAATGGATGAATTCTGTATTTATAACCGAGATTCATAAAGGGGATATCCTGGTTTGCCTTGTACTTATTATATTTTGCTGATAATGTTTCCATTCTTTCATAATGACCCAGCATAATCCATGACTCGTAGTAATCCTTGTTGTCAGTGACAATGATACCTGCTTCTCCGCCTGTCATAAGTTTGCTTCCCTGTAAACTGAAACAGCCGATGTTTCCTAAACTTCCTGTTTTTTTACCTTTGTATTCACAACCATGTGAGTGCGATGCATCTTCTATTACTGCAAGATTGTGTCTTTTCGCAATTGAATTGATGGCATCCATATCGCATGGGTGTCCATAAACATGCGTGACGCATATCGCAACAGTTCTTGGACTGATTTTTTCCTCAATTTTTTTCGGGTCAATGTTCAATGTGAGGGGTTCAATATCACAGAATACAGGCACTCCACCAGCACATATGATGGGTGTTACTCCAAGATGCCAGGTATGAACACTTGTAATTACCTCATCTCCCGGATTTTTTATCACAGAAAAAAACGCACTGTGCAGTGTTGAAGTGCCATTATTTGTTGTTAGTGCATATTTTGTGCCTATGTACGCTGCAAACTTTTCTTCCAGTTCTTTCACAACAGGGGAAAATGAAATTTCTCTTTTTCTAACCAGTTCCACAATTAAAGACACCTGCTCTTCCATCATCTGCTGAAAAAGACCGGAAGTTTTCGGTTTTTTTGTTACAGCCTTTTTTCCACCATTGATAGCCAGGACTGCCATGAATCCTTCTCCTTTTACAAATTATAACACAGACCCTATCCATTAAGGGATAACTTCGACTTGAAACAAGCATAACCATTTATAAAATAGTTTTCACAAACTACCTGAGGGATCTGACTTCTTTAACCTGTTGATTGTTTCTCTTATTTCCTTTGAATCTGTGGCAAGTGGTATCAGTCGAAGATAGTTTTCGAAATCCTGAATAGCTTTACTGTAATCTCCTTTTGCTGTTTCCGCATACGCCCGATTCTTAAATGCATATGCTGCTTTTGGGTTGATTTCAATTATTGAAGTAAAATCCCGTATTGCTGCGTCATAATTTGCAAAATGGCTGTAATAGATAATTCCCCTTTCTTTGTACGCGTTTTCAAATTTTGGATTTATCGATATTGCTTTTGAAAAATCATGAATTGCACCACCGTATTGACCAATTTTTTCATAGATTTCGCCCCGGACATAGTAAAGATCTGATTTGTCAGGGTAAAATTCTATGGCTTTTGTAATATTCTCTATCGCTTTGATGTGGTCACCTTTTTCCTTATATACCATTCCAAGGTGCAAGTATGCATCTTTGTTGTCTGGAGTTAATTCTACTGCCTTTGTTAAATATTTTACTGCTTCTTCGTATTGCCCCTGTTTTTCAAATGCAACACCAAGATTATAATAGAAGCAAGTATTGTGAGGATCTATCTCTATGGCCCTTTTGAAATCTTCAATTGCCTTTCCTGCGGATCCTTTATTAAGGTAACAAAGCCCTCGCTTATTAAAGATTTCTGCTTCTGGTTTTATTTGAATCGCATTACTGTAGCAAAAAATAGCCCTCTCGTAATTTCCATGGCTCCAGTAGTAATCTCCTGCTTTCAAGTATTGCTCATATCCCGCACCCGAGAAATTTACTAACATGACGAATGCAAACATCAATGCCATGATAGTCACAGTTAGAATGAAATATAGTTTAGAGATATACTGCTTCTTTTTCTTCTTATTGAGATTTTGAATGTGTTGTAACTTGTTTCCTAAAGAGGAGTCTAATCGTGCCTTTTCTATTGTTTGTATGATAGCTGACATCTGGTTCTCACTCAGTACCTTCTTATTTTTTGATAAGATAAATTTGATACAGTTTTCTCTTCCTTTCACGACATTCGGCGGCATCTCAGTTTTCAATTCGCAGTCGCCCACGAAAACGACAATTGAATGTATCTGATCGTTATCAATGTGAAGTAGTGTTTGCAAGGTCTTCACATGCTTATAGTTTTGTAATAAGGGATTGTAAAATTTCCATGATTCCTTAGGAAATTTTTGAGTCCAGGTTTCATCATTTGCTGAACCAAAAATCCATCCACTCATACTTTTTGTTTCAATTACGAAAACCCCAAAACAAGAAACTACTATATGGTCTATTTGTGTGGTTCCATCTTTTGCTGGAAGAATAATATCACTGAAAATGTGGTAGTCAGGGCTTTTAAGATGGTCGTATAATGCCAGGTCAACAGAAATTTCACCAATCCGGCCTTTGAACCATGTTTTGAATAGGACAATGAATATGAAAACAGCAACTAATACAAAAAAGGCGAAGATTATGAACTTAAAAAATGCATTTATGATGGGTATAAGAAATATTGTATCCATTTTTCTGGGTATATTATATCCACACACTAAGGATTTAGCAATAAATTATTTAAATTGGAAGAAAGACGGGTTGCTTATTTCGCAAATTCCATTATCAGGCGAGAGTTATCAGGGACTGCCACCCCGATAAACTACTTTTCTCACTTATTTTTTCTCTTTTCCCTTTGCTTTTCCTGACGGTTTTTCCTTGTATTCAGAAACTTTAATAAGAGCACATTGTCCTGTTTTTGTCTCCTTATAAAGAGCAGTGACCTTTTTACCTGTTGAGAGCTTCTTGATTTCTTCCTGGACTTTTGGGGTTGTTGCGTTCAATGTGACCTCTGTCCCGTCTTCTTTCTTGATTGTGAGGGTATTTGCTGTTGTATCAATACTGGTAATTTCTCCAGTCACTTTCTGAATATTTACCTTCTTTTCGGCTGCTGGCTTTGCTGGAGTCGCAGGAGTCGCAGGTTTTGCTGGTGTTGCAGATGTTACTGGCGGCTTTACTTTACCTGTAGGTGTTTCTGCGGCAAACAGAAAACCCCCGAAAGATGCTAAAAACATCATGCATCCCAGAACCGTTATCATTTTTTTCATCTTATATCACCTCCTTCTGTTTTTGGTGGCAGTCCCGTATTAGTAGAGTATTAAAAATTCTAAAAGGTTTACATGTTTTCAAAAATTTCATCATAAGTTTTCCTTAACCTTTCTTTCGTATCTTTATCGTATTTTAAAAATTCCAGGTAATTCTGAAGCAGTACAGTTTTTTCTTCCTCTTTCAGTTGTAAAAAATTAAAAAAATTCTCCCATATTTTATTTTTTTCTTTTGCAGGAATTGAAAGATATGTTTTCAGGTTGTGCGGCAATCTTTCTTTTTTATAAATTACTTTCAAGTCATCTGAATAGAGATAATTCTTTATGGGGTGCTCTTTGTTATAGAAACATGAAAAACTTGTCATAATCATGATAATGGTCGTTATAACCAAAAGGACATTCAATTTGCGATTTTTTTCAATCATATTCAATTTCCATCCTCCAGTGTCACTATTTCCTTTAAGGTATCGAGGTTTTTAATCACATGATAGTCCTTAAAAAGATGGAAGTGTCTGATGAGATTGATTTGATTTTGAAAAATGTTCAAGAAAACGGTTGTAACAATCAACATAATTGTAAAGGAAAGGGCTACCTTCTTTATCCGGAAGATTCTTAAAAATTGTTTTTCTCTATATTCTTCAATCTTCATAAGAATTTTCTGGGTAAGGTTATCCCAGTAATTCTGGTCTGTTTGCTCATTGCCAGGAAGCAAAAGTTCTTTTATGTATTCAAAATAAGAGTTACACCTTGTGCATACTTTAATATGTTTTTCTATTGCCTTTTTTTCTGTGCTATCCAGTTTTCCTTCAATATGTAAAATAATGTTTTCGTCAAAATCTTTACAGTTTTTCATTTTTTAAAACTCTCCTTAACATTCTGATACCTCTGAAAAGATGCACCTTTACTGAACCTTGTTTGCGATTCATAATTTTTGAGATTTCTTTTATTTTCAAACCTTTCAGATATTTCAATTCGATTGCTTCTTTTTGTTGTGGCGAAAGTTTTTCAAGCAACATTCTGATTTTTTCATTAAGGTTTTCATGATATATTGGGCTCATATTCTCAATTTTTCCGAAAGTATTTTCAAAAATCAGGTAAGGGTTGGTCTGATATTTTTTTCTCAGTTGCCGTCTTGTCAAATTCAGAGCAATGGTATATATCCAGTTCAGCAGAGAGGTGTGTTTTTTCAGGTCTTTGATTTTCCGGTAAATGATTAAAAATGTTTCCTGAGTTATGTCTTCTGCATCCTGTTTATTGTTCAAAAATCTGCATGCAATACCATAAACCATTTTTTCGTATTTCCTTATCAATTGTTCAAAATCTTCAATACCATTTTCATTCAAGATTCTTTTTACAATTTCTTCCATGGAAGTCTTAATTAAATAGAGTCCGCTTATTAGCAAAAGGTTTACACCGCAAGTTGTTCCCCTTTTTCTCAAGTGAGTTAAAAGGTGCGGTTTTTGTGCATTTTTTCAGCTGTATGATATGCGTCAGAGATACTGTAGATGCCTGTAATGACGATACCGATTATTCCTATGAAAAATAATCCAATTCCCCAGAAAAGAATCGCCTTCATATTAAACAAGTGCAAAATCTGATATCCAATAAAAATTGCTCCAACAAGCAAAGTTAACATTGAGACACCTGAAAGGAAAAAAAGGATTAAGCCCTTTTTTATCTGACCATTGTAAATCTGACCAAGGCCATTGAAAATAAACGAGAGCAGAGCTGCGACTTTTGGATCTGGTTTCATCTTTTTTCTCCTGTTTATCTTATTATACACAGAAAGTTTCAAAACTTGCATTTTTTTATGGTAGCAGTATATTATTTTTACCCCTCAACATTATCTGTCCTTGATGGAAAGGGCAGCCCTGAGGGTGAAAACAAGGTAATGGGTGTTGTCTAAACAAGGAGGAGACATGAAAATATTAACCTTAATGATAAGTTTTTTTATCAGCACATTAACCTGGGGAGGTGATATAAAAATGGTTGAAAACATAAAATGGCTTGGTCATGCAAGTATTCTGATTGAAAAGGACGGCAAAAGCATTTATGTTGACCCATGGAAATTGAAGAAAATCACGAAAAAGGCAGATGTGATACTGATTACTCATTCTCATTATGACCATTGCAGCATTGATGACATTAACAAAATTGCAACTGATAAAACAATTGTGATTGGTTCTCCTGATAGTGTTGCGCAGGTGCAAAAGGGTAGTAAAAAAACCCTTGCGCCAGGTGGAGAAATTGATCTTGGCTGGGTTAAAATCAATGGAGTTCCTGCGTACAATATTAATAAGAACTTTCATCCAAAATCAAACAACTGGCTGGGTTTTGTAATCAAGTTTAAAGATGGTTCTATTTACATCGCAGGAGACACAGATTTTATTCCTGAAATGAAAAATATCAAGGTTGATATTGCTATTGTACCTGTTGGCGGAACTTACACGATGAATGCAGAGGAGGCAGCAAAAGCCATTGATACCATCAAACCAAAAATTGCAATCCCGATACATTTTGGGGACATTGTTGGCTCAAGGGCAGATGCAGAAAAATTTGCATCTTTAGTAAAATCAGCACAGGTGAAAATTCTGACACCTGAAAAATAATTCGGATTTTAGAACGTCGATTTTAAAGAAGGAAATATAATTCAGGGTTGCTGAAGCAAACAAACGAGATCCTGTTTTAATTGCTGGTAATTGCGTTTTTCCAGAACAAAAATCTGGGTGTCTCTTCTTTCTTTGATTTCATCGCAAAATGGATGTGAAGAAAGTAATATCGTGCCAAGCACCCTGTTTTTACTCTCAAAAGCAGCAATCACAATCTTCCTGAATTTTTCTGAAAACAATTCCATTTTTCCAATTTCATCAATTACTATCAGGCATGACTGTTTAAGACCTTCTTCGATTTCTTTTACTCCAATATCTTCGAGGACTGAAATTGATAGTGAATATTTTGACACCCTGGATGGAGAAACAAAATCCCGGTGGGCAAATATCCCTTCTTTACCACTAAAAGTAATGATTTTGAATCCTGCCCTTTTTCCTTTTTCTTTAATTTGTTCTGTAAAAAACCCTTTCTTATTGATTGGAATAATGGACGATATTTCTTTGATCAGCGTGGTCTTTCCACAACCAGGAAAACCTGTGATTAAAAAATTTTTTACTTCCAAACTGGTAGAAAGCAATTGTAATTTACCTCGGTCTTACTCTGGCAGTGCCATCAGACGAATATATGACCTGAACGGCATCTCCTGGCCTGAAGTTATCCTCAGGAGTTTTTTCTTGAATTATTGCAACAGTTCTGCCATCTTCCAGTTTCACAGTAATTTCAAGTCCAACCTTTGTGGTGAGTTTCTTTTCTATTGCTCCGCCTGCCACTGCGCCTGCTGCTGTGCCAATGATTGTGGCTGCTGTTTTACCAGAACCTTTGCCTATGCTCTGACCAATCGCAGCACCAGCAGCAGCTCCTGTAATTGTTCCAGCAGCACCTGCCTGTCCTTCAATGGTCACTTCGTTTACTGTAACAACCTTACCATAGTAAACTGTCTGCATTTTGCGAGCTTCTTTTCTTTCATAACTTGAGCCACTCATGGGTGTCTGACATCCAGAAAACAAAATTATTGAAATTACACATATTGCAGAGGCAAAAATTTTCTTTTTCATTTTTCCCCCTTTTTAAGATTGAGTACATTATACATCCACTATCATAAATTTGACAATTCTTCCAGAAAAAAGGTTTAATTGCATTTTAATACGAGAAATTCGCATAAATATGTCAGCATTCCTCAAAAATAAAATAGACAAAAATAAAAACCATCTATACTGCTGCCTATTAAGGGAAATGGAAAATAAGGTAGAATAGAGTGGTCTGAAAGGGGAAGCAGTATATTCAAAATCCACCGCCAACTTTAGGTCTCCTTCCTTTGCAAAAGGAAGGCTGGGGGAGATTTCTTGAAATCCCCCTTAATCCCCCTTTTGTAAAGGGGGAAAATAAGAAGAGAGATTTTACAAAGGGGGAGAACGAAAGGAGGAATTTGTAAAGGGGGAAAAATGGTGAGATGTATTTTGAAAAGGGGAAAAACGAGTGGAGGAATTTGAAAAGGGTGGGAACAGAAATAGGAATTTGAACAAAAAGAGATAAAACAATCACCTTTAACCAGGTCGCCTAATTCTCCCTTGTTTTGACCTTGACAAATGGGGGGCAGTACACCTTTCCTGTTTGATTCAATTTTTCAAAAAAGACGTTAGTTTTTCTTCCGCATGTATTATAAGACAAGAATGAACCTGCTGCTGGAAGGGAATGAAGAAGTGGGTAGTTCAGGCAAAATCAGGAAATTTATATGAAAAATACCACTATTTTTCGACTTTTTCCAGTTCTTTCTGCTTATCAATTGGAATGTTGATATTGTAAAAGTCAGTTCCTGCTGGTAATGCCATATAAAAGGATGTTGTGTAATCTATCTGAATTTTTGCATCCTGCATATCACATTCAAGAAGATGTCCGCCTGCTTTTCTATCTTTAGTAATTAAATGGAAATGATATCCGCTGACATTGACTCCTGAAGCATAATCAGGACAGCGAAACCCGACTATTGTGCCTTCCACATTGTTGAATTCAAATACTGACTGATTTTTCAAAGCATCAACAAGTTTAGGATACGGCTTTGCCTGACTGAACACACTCCTTGTTTTCACGTATCTAAAAACCCCGTGTATTTTGATGGCATAGAAGATATTTTTTGTGGGAATAATACTATCCAGATAT